>JGI24021J15306_10008715_pt1 | contig 12493 bp, 6 predicted proteins | sample Ectturendosymbi1_FD_15306 | JGI IMG/M metagenome (IMG submission 15306)
GCCATTGTCTCAGGAGCGTATCCTTCGGTGGTCGTATCTTAGGCTTGATCAAAGTGCTTATCACGGTTGGCTGAGTATGATGACGTCATCAGACAGGCCCCCCTTTTTAGTCTTGCCTCGGGTCCCCCAACCTTAAACCCACCACTGACTACAAGCACCGGTAATGTAAGTGAAATACTGAACGAACGTACAAGGCGAACTGCCGAAAAAATTCTGCTTTGTAACTTAATGATTCGAAACTGATAAAATGCTGAGGAACATGGAACGATAAAATGTTGAGGAACATTTTATCAGCAACAATTTTTTCCAAATGAATGATTAAAATTTAGGTTAAACTTCTCACGTACGAGCAGAAAAGAGAGAGCCTAAAATGTTAATTTATTTCTTCTTTCTTTGCAATATGCAAGGAATATTGAAGAAAAGAAGCATTTGGCATGTGTATTGGTCAAGCATCTATTCAATATACATATTCATAATGCATACATACCTATTTCTTGCTAAAATACTGGAAATATGCTGTGACACCCCATCAAGTGACAGACCCACACATAGCGGAGAGCAGACTTTAAGGGCTGGAGTAAAAAGTAGGCACAAACCTTTAAATTCATAAAAAGATTTACGTGTAAGAAGAAAAGAGTCAGATGTTATTCAGATTGCAACTTTTGCCCTGGTCCGATACGAGACAGTCAGCATCGACATCCAAATTTTTTCAAAAAGATTTTAACGTCTTTTCAACCCAGCACAGCACGGGACACACTCCTGGCATCAGTGTTTTCAAGAAACAATATATTTTACGCACACTATCGAATCGTGATTTCAAAACATGGTCAAGTAGCCATAATTTCGTCACCAACACAAATGAAAAAAATGATGGCTACTTGACCATGTTTTGAAAAAATGTCAAGTAGCCATCATTCTGGCTTACTTGAGAGTATAATCCAAACAGAAGCTGTCTTTAGTAGGAAAGTCATCATCAAAATATGTCTCATCTAGTCAGTTATTTTGCATCCTGTGCCTCTGTGAAGAAAGATTATAGCAAAATATTAGCTTGTTGGAGACTTTGGAGATAGAGGCAATACTGTGTTATTGTCCGTAATATCAATGTTAGCATTACATTGGAAGTCAATTAGTCACATCACGCTGCTTTTCATAAAACCCCAAATGTATAAAAATTTGGTTTCACACCATCAAATAATATGAATTTCTTTTTATGTATATAGACTTGCCTCTAAAAAAGAAAGGAAGTTCAGACTCCTTCGTCCACTTTGTTTCATGACAGAAACCAATGAAACGTAATAAAACCAGTTAAGCACAGAGTTTCAGAAATATCCTTTCCTATTTTAAACACAACGTAGCTGCAGCATGATTGAAACACAATAAACCTAAAGTTTGTTGAATATACTGTACTTGCAAAACAGAACTGCATCAGCTTCAAAAGTTCTGAAGGTCGTTGTTTTTGATATAAGAAATGTTTTAAAAAAAATTCCGCAACATTGGAGCAGTTTGCACAAAAATTCCATGGAAAGGAGTTTCAAAATATTATCAACTCAGTAAAAAACGTGGCATTTCTGTTGATCTTCTATTTAAGAAAGAATTAGCAAAACTGGAAGCTGAAGTAACAGGAGCTCGTCGGGAAAGGGAAATCACTTTGAGGAAACTTCGAAAACGAGTGAAAGACATGGAAAAGTTTTTTGAAGAGCATCACTTCCACTACCCCCACAACAAGCAAGGTACGAATGTTAATATCCATTGTATTTCATTTGTTTTGCGTTCCTCATCTCGCAAATTTTTTGTTTCTCATGCATGTGTTACAATTTTATGTATTCGTCCGATATGAAAACGTTGATGGCCACGTAAAGTTTGAATTTTCTCTGTGCACATGGGCGTCGAAAGGGGGACAGGGTGCTTGGCCCCCTCTGGATTTTGAAATTTTCCGCAAAAAAGGTTGTTTTCTTAGTTTTCAGTGGAAAAAATCAAATTTACCACTTTTGTACCACCCTGGCAAAATTTAAGAAAAATTCCCTAGTGCCCCCCCTGGAAAAATCCTTCCGATGCCCATGTCCGTATAGCGTATATTTATTCTTTTAAATTAGCATAGCTATGTCCAACCGGTGGCCCGCGGACCGTATGCCGGTCAAGTCGAAGATTCTGTCCGGACCAGATTATTGTAGGTTTTCGCTGTAGTATAAGTACAAACTGACAGCCTGTCATCATTTTGATAATCTTAAATTTGACATTTTTGATGCAGGTGGTCCTCAGTGCCACTTCATCACGTATGTATTGCGTACTGGGAAATTTCCACGTGTCCACTGACACCTTCGTCCTAAACTTCTTTCTGGTTTTCTAATTTCTACGAACCCTTGTTTTTCCATTGGCACTAAACTTGCCTATGACATCACGCTTAAGTGGTTAAAGGTGCCAAACAGTCATTACCATTGCAGTTAGGATTCAAATGTTTTCACTACAGTAGGTTAAAATAAATTTTAGTTTGCTAAGATCACGGAAGTCATTCAGTGTGCGGCCCTCGTTAAGATAGTGACATAATTTTTGACTCAGTAAGGAATTTCGGTTGGACATAGCTGTTTTAATCAAGTGGATGCTAATATGCCAACGTGTGCTATGTACCACATCAATTTTCAAAAATATGAAAGGCACAAGTGAAAATGGGTATTGCATTTATCCATTCATGAACCTTTAAGTGTGAATATGTTTTTTGCTTTTATTGCTAATGGATTTTTTGACATAAACCACAGGATGCTGCGACAACTGAAGCCTTAAAGCCATGTGTTCAGTTTTATGGTCCTGTGTTAAAACTGATTTCTCAATTAAAACAACTTAAATTCCTTGACATGACATTGCGATTAGAAATAGCCTTTATTGTTAACTTATTAAAATGTCTTACTTTTTGCTGTGTCGGTAATATTGATTGGCAAACCATTTTTACGTGTTTTTGTTTTTGACACAAATGTATTGATCAGATCGAAAAGAAATGCGTTTACTACGTATGAGCTTACTTTTTTCGTTTTGGTGCATCTCCAGCTACGGTTTTATGCTGTCTACAGTTTTAAACAGGAGTATCCAACCAAAATATTGTAAAGCAAAAGTTCAATTTTTTCTCGCAGTGAACAAAGTGGAAAATAAAGACAGCCAACAGTTGGTGAAGATTATTCAAAGGACAGAAGAACTACTGGATAAAAACCGTGTTTACGAAAACGAAGCGAAATTGCTAGAATATGTGACAGTGATTCCGTTTTCTGATCTTAAAGTAAGTTGCACAGTAACTTTTCATCACACCACAGATGTTGCAAAAAGCTTGGTTCAAAGTACAACCAGGCCAGTAACCAGGTTTTAAGGTTTGCGGGGAAAAGATCATTTTTAGGGGACAAGATTTTTGGCTTTGGCTTAATTATATGTTCAAAACAAATTTCTCTGGGCACAACGAAATTTGGGTCTTGGCTACAACCGAGGTGACATGTGCCGATATAGAAAAGTTTGTGATTTACATTTAAAAGTAAAAATTCAAGTGTATTTTGTTATTTACACATGGCCATCTAATTTTTTATTTTTTCAAAATAACGCTTCAGATAGCGAGACTTCATATCTAATAACGTCTGCTGTTATGTTCACAAAACCTGTACATGCCGCCTTGCGTAAAAAATAAATTTCTGCAACGAATATATGGTCGACGCACTTCATCCAAGCGTGCCAACGTAAATACCACGAACCGGTTAGGTTAACTGATTGGAACTGCTTTGCTCGGCCAAACGACTATCGTGGAACTGAATTCTCTGTTGCAGAGACAAGTTTTTTCTAACCGAAAAAGTTCCGAGGTGCAAAACCAGATTTCGATCGACTTGCTGGTATAGTGGACACATTAGTGTTTTAATGTTTTGTGCATTCTTACTGCATAATTCCCAGTAATAGTGATTGCCAAAAAATGACTTACGAATTTTCAAAATTTTCTTTCACAAATAGTAACAACGGATATTCACACTTTTGCTCGTTTCCCCCATACTGTACAGTTGGAACACCTCAGAAAAATTTAAAATTTATTGAAAGTGTACTAAAATGACATGCACTACCACAAGCTGCATTGAGTTCCACCTTCACCACTGGTCGTATTTGCTTGCAGTAACGTAACAGTGGCTTGTGATGTGTTATCATAATACCCGATGTGGTACGTAAGTTGTGTATGGTCATATTACATGTGGTGTGCATCTTGTGTGCGCACTGAAATTGTCCTATACATTTTGTGAGTTGAAATTGATGAGATTATTGCATGGGCATTCCCAGCGCAAAAATAACATGGCTAATGGCTTGATGTAAATATTTGACTTGAATCTGTAACTGATAACGCCATCATAAAAATGAAATCAGTTTACCCGCACAGGATGTACAAATTGGATTTTAGCATAGGCGTACGAGACGAGGGGGCAGGGAGGAAATTGCCTCCCCTTCAGATTCGGGAAAGATTAAAAAAATTTGGACGAAACTGCCCGATATGTTTGGGCAGTTTGCTTAAGAAGAATCATGGCGCTGCAAAACCTTTCTATTGAAGATTGTATTTTAGCACCGTAAAGTTTCGGGTAAATCGAAAATTTTGTCCCCAAAGACAAAGATCCCTGTACGTTCATGGATTTTATAAACTACGGACGCAGTATACCTTTTATGTCAGACAGTTATTATTCTACTGCCAGCAACTTCGCCTGACTGTGTTGTTGTTGACAGAAATATAGATACTTAAAAAAATTAAGACTGCCTTGATACCATGAAATCTTGGTAAAGCTAGCTAAAAGAAAACAATCAATTAACCACATTCTATCCAGGCGCGTAGCAAGAAATTTCAATGGGAGGGGTCAAACAACGACCGAGTCTCGGTATTTAAATATTCAGTGCCCCTTGTTTTTAAAGCCTGATTCATGAAACGTGCATTAGTCCGGCGTTTTTTTCCTGAACAATTGTGTTCAGATTTAAGCCGGCTGGATCAATGCCACCATTTGCTCGTAAAACCTTCGAGCACAAATGCTTGTGAATATCTCGATGATACGTAGCACGATCTGCAGTATGCTTTTTGCAGCCAATTTTGCAGTTGAGCAAGAAGTCATCGTGGCCACCATGGCGCTTGTATATTTTTTGCGCTTTTGATGTATGTACACCAGCAGTCTTCAACGGGGGCGAAATCGCCCCCTTCGGGCGATTTGTAATTTACCAGATTTGGGGGGCGATTTTAGTGACCAGGGGGGCGATTTCTGCAGGTTAGAATACACTGAAATTCTGAATTGATTCCAAAAATAAAAACTACATTTTCCACTTGGAACCAAATCATTTGACGCACTTTCGACCCCGTGGTTCCCAACAAACATTATAAAATACAGTATAAAGGACTGGTGATGTGAAAATCAAAATAACATTGTCCTGTGTGACGCCTTACTACCCATTATCCAACGCCACAGAGAGTGTTACTGGTTGACAGGCAAACACTGCCGTTATGACGAATTTCTAGGTATTAAAACAAAACACGATGGTGGAGAAACTATTGCAATAAGTAGTTGCTAGTTTGTTGACCCAGCCGTTGCATGAGCAGCGTCAACTAAGGGTATCAAGCAATAACATTTGCAAGCATCTATACATATCAGCACGCGCAGGATTTTGGATGTTTCTCGTATACAGTAGCATGCATTAGTTCATTTTATTATACTTATATTGGTTGAAAGCGATCAATACTGGTATACCTATCCGACAATACCTAGCCGACCGAACTCAATTTTTGAAAGAGGAAAACTTCAGTTTCTTTAAAGATACTAAAAATGGTCCAAGAATCATAAAATTGCTACTGTTGCGATCGGAAAGCCCGAGAGGCAAGTGCGCAAAGCTTCACACTGTGGCAGCAAGCAACACTAGAGATCACGCGCCGCGATCACTCTGTTATTGCTTGTTCGCGCCACATATATATGGGTGTTATTCTTCGCGCTCATCCCGTTCGTGGTGAATCGCACATTGAACGTAACGACAACGGAGAGGTTGCAACACTACCACTAAATCATCGCAACGACTATCGCAGCGATCGGGAATATTAATCAAAAGTTGCCATTAAGTTTAGTCTAATTATCTTTCGCCATGAACTGTCACAAATCCCTCCAACTGTTATCATTTGAAAACATGCTTTGAAGCAAGGCTTCATATGATCTTCGACAGAGCATTGCCAAACCATTGTTTCATAGGCAAGCACGTCATAGTCAGTTGTTAAGTGATTTATAACTTTGGTTTATACTTTGGTTGGTAACTTGAGTAAAACAATGGAACTAAGTGTACTCTATTGAAAAAATGCGTAGAAATAACTGTTGCAAGACAATTTAGCAATTAATCGCTAGTGAAATCAATTACAGTTAACCGTAAGTTGCAAAACGTGCTTATTGTGTTCTTCAGTCAGTTCGAGTGTTTTATTGTGCTTGTGGATATAACTGTATCTGACTAGTGTGCATCTGACTAATGACAGAGTATACCTGTACAGTTGGCTCGGAAAGAGAAAACTCACACTAGCGAATAAGTCGAACTAACCCCATCTTGACTACAACAAGAATTACAAAAAATCGTTTTCGCCACCTGCAGCTTGAGGCTTGGTAAGAACTCATTCTGTTGTGGAGATCACACCGAAAGTTGGATTGCTTAGAAAGTGACTGTGTGAAGTGCTTTTTGCCAGTTAACTAACATAAGTGATGCGATTTCACATTCAGGAATTTTTAATCGACTTCCAAAGCGATGATGAAGGCCAGGCCCGCAGCCATAGGTGGCATTCCGGGGCAGTGCTCCCAAATTTTTGTTCCCGGAAAGATTTATTTTAAAAATATAATGAAAAAAATCTTGACCCCCTAAAAATATCTTTTGCCCTTCCAAACGTTAAACTTGGATACGGGNCTGATGAAGCCTGTGCCATGTTTTACCAACACGGATGGTAAGACTTTTGGATCAAGTGCAATGAGCGTTTTCCGGAAGTTTGGGGAAAAGTTAAGCTATTACTACTATTGGAGTTTCCCATGACGTATGTTGCTGAGCAAGGTTTCAACCAAGTACTGCACATGCGTAATAAATACCGCAACGTCTTGATATGAACAAGAACGAGGGAAACCCCACACGGCTTAGGCTTACCAACTTGCAACCTGTTTTTAAAAAAACACAGATAAAAAGCCAGGGCCAAGGTTTCCAGTAGTTGGAACCAACTATTTTTTGGAAATGAATAACATTCTTTCTGCAAATGCAATTGCATTCGTTTTGTTCGTTTCTTTGTACTGACTAGATTGCCCGTTATTTTCAAAATACAATAATATTTTGGACAACACTAAAATCATGAGTGGGGGTCGATTTCATAACAAATTTCCTGTAGGGGGGCGATTGAACAAAAAAGGTTGAAAACCACTGATGTACACCAACACACGTTCAATCGAAGCCGAGTAGCGACTTTACTCTAATTAAGACTTCCGGCGTACGACTTTTACAAAATTTCGAGCATGTAAGACGTGGATCCTGTTGTCGTCAAATTCTTGAGAGATTAATTGACGTATTCATCTAATAAACGCAAACACTAGATTCTGTCAATGCGTTTGAAAAATGTTTTGGATTTTCGATAATCCGTAAAATGTTTTGGCTACGTTCGACTTATTCCGTAAAACCTTTGTAACAACTTTGAACTTACTTTGTTTAAATCGATTGGATGAGACTTTGCTAAATTAACTGATTTCATTGAGATATACAATGGAATTAAAATAGAAACACTATCGTAACGCCAGTATTACAAAACTTATTGACCACGCTCAGCTGCATGTAAAGATAGCTTAGTACTAGACATAACTAAATTTGTACAAATTACGGGCTTCTAGAAAACACAGTAACTTGTTTGCGGAATTTGAAGTCCTAATGAGAAAAAATGCAGGGTAGTTTCATTTATCGAGAACACAGATTACAAGCTATCTGTAAGTAACGGCAGTGTCAATGCCCTCAGCACTTACAAAATGAAAAGCATTTGCTACTTAGGCAAGATTTTGCAGCTGACTCTTTTCGTTGCAGCTGACTCTTCTCGTTGCAGCTGAATGGTTTCAAATTATTTACTGTACGATAGGATGGCAATAAACATCAGATGAAAGTCGAAACACTTTAAGACAGGCATGCACAAATACGGCCCACGGGACACATGCGGGCCGTATAGGACACTTGTCGTGTTTTTTGTTAATGTGTACATGATGAGAGTATGTTTATGCACATTTTGTTTACATTTGGATGACGTCATCATCCCCTGGGAGCCAACCAAACGAGCCGATTTCGTAGCTCAAAATTTTTTTGGATTTTAGGCTGTGATACGAGTCTTTAGAGGATTTGATGGACTTTCTAGCGTTTCTGGTTCCAATGTTATGGCCAAACTTCCGGAATTTAATTAGGGAAATCCCCTATAATACCCTAGGGACTTCCTGAAATATTTGGAATTTTTTTAGCATTACTTTTGAACCAGAAACGCTAGAAAGTTGATCAAGGGGTCTAAAGACTTATGTTACAGCCTAGAATCAAAAAAAAACTTTGAGCCACTAAATCGGCTCATTGGTTCGGCGATGACGTCATAAAAGATGCAAAACATGTCCCAATCCTGACGTCATGGACCAAAACCCCAATCCCAAATCTTAGAATTGTTTTTTTTTCAATCTAAAGTACAAGACTTCACGAGTCTTTCGAGGTTTGAGTAGGTCTCTAGCTCAATCTTCTGCCGAGTTATGGCTGGCCAAATTTGCCTTGAGAGGGCAAATCATACTTTTTGTGTAACTTTTTTATTTTTGTCGAACATTGAGTTTTTGAGCCATAATTCTGGTTCCAGATATGCCAGAAAGTCAATCAAGGGCTCTAACAACTCGGATGATAGCCTAGTTTCCAAAACAAACTTGAGCTAAAAAATGGCTCCTTGGGTTGGCGCCCAGGGCCAGGTAAACTTAGCCAAAAATGCGAAAACATGCCCTCATTTTGACGTCAACTACAGAATACCCAGACCCAAATCAAAAAATTTTTTTAATCGACACTAGAAGACTTGCCGAATCCGTAGAGGGTTTGAACAACTCTCTAGCTCCATCGCCTGGAAAGTTATGGCTGAGATAGTCCAAGACGATATATCGTCTTCTGCGGTCCCTAAAGGGTTTTGTACGCAATAATTCTACGTTTAGTTGAATAGCAACATTACATGTTTGCAATTGATCATCCGAGTAATTCAAAACCGACACTCATTGGCCTGTTTAGGCTTCTTTGGCATGTTTTGAAGCTATTTGGCATTTTTTATAAGCGATTTGGCATTTTTGTGCATCTGAACCTGGCACCCTGGAATCGCTTCTCAGCCAAAATTTGATCTTCAAGACATACTGTAAAATGTGTATCACCGCCATATTCCAGCATTTGTTTTTAGAACTGTACAAAAACCTTCGATATTCATTTACGGACACTGCAAACAAGGATAAATAATATTTGTAGCACGTCAGGGTTGTCAGAGAGGAAGTTTTGCCATGGTCTTGAAATGAATCTTACATCACTATTTGGTGGGATACAGCAAGCTGGTGCGCCAGAAACTGCTGCGTAAAGCTTTACTCCTTGCTTTCACTTGCGGTTATTGATTACAAACGGTTAGATACAAGTTTGTATTTCACCGTCACTAACTTCCACACGGAGCTTAAACCTCAGGTGAAGGTCAGCCATGATATGAAATCCCTAACTTAACACTTACATTTATCACAACGTTTGATTAATTATGAACATTTGGTAAACCTTACTGCTACGATCTGGTTCGACACAAAGCTGAAGTTGGATAAGTTCCTTAAAGCAGTTTCGTTGATTTGCACTGAAGTATTTCTTTGGCTTATGCGTGAAAAGCTTGATTAACCTGAAAATTTTCGGTGCAACCTTTTGGAATTGGGATCGGGCCATTGCCCCGTTGCCCCTCCTGGCTATGCGACTGATTTTATCTATGTCAGTTTCAAGTATTAGTATACAATGTTTAGTTTCGTTTAATTTTAGGCGCTACTAGATATCCTTCGCAGACAACGGCAGACCACCGAGGAACTTGAAAAACAATCTGTTAGCAAACGAGAGAATCTCATTACGTTGCGGCAGATCCATCGTCAACTTAATGATGAGCTTGAAAAAGAAATGCATAATCAAAAAGAATGGTTGGTTCGTCATGGTTTTGTGTTGTTTTTTTAATTATAAAAACCCACAAGTGTCCGAAGCTCCTGAAGGATTTGAATTGTAATATTTAAAATGTATGATATCAATAAATATTGTTTAGCTGAATGGAAAATCAACAAATTTTTCACTGAAGAGAGAAATCAGTTATACAGTCTTCTTTTACCTTGATTTCAAACACAATTTTACCTAAAAGTCATCAAATAAAAAGTTTTCAAAAATAAATAGTTCAGGACGATTGCTTTTTGTTTCGTTTTGTAAAATCAGCAATTTCTACAGTAAATATGTGGCAGCATCAAGACTGTGCACTTGGGAAAGAATTGAACATCTCGTTTGTGCCCTTTCTTTGTTTGTCTCTGATAACATCTCTAGTGATGAAGAAGAAAAAAAGTTCAATATTTTATTGATCGCTTTGGATAAGATCCTCCGAAACAAATTATACATACAGCATGAAACGTGTATGGCAAAAAGTAGTTATGATTCCCGTTTTTACAGGTTAGATATCAAAATCCACCAAGTTGAACAGGTACTGGAGCAAAAAAACGATGAATTACTAACCCTAAAGAGCAAAACGACTCTTGCAAAACAGCAGGTAGATGACGTGGTCAACTGCACCGATGCACTTCTTGGTCATCTTGTGAGGACGACGGACAACATCGATGTCGAGTTCGCTGAACTGTTGAAGCAAGCTCAGAATGAAGTTGGAAAAACAGGTGTCAAGTAACAAGCCTTACCTTTACTGACTATACAACGTTTAAGCAATTTAATTAGTCTGCAGTCGAAACTCGGAGATATCAAGCAACAGAAGATGTTTGTTTCAGAAAGTTTCAAACATGTTGCCGCAATCGTCAGTATTGTAATCACAAGCGAACTTAATCTTTTGAACGGAGACAATAAAAGTATTGTCATGATTTAAAGTCATCATCAAGCTTTCATCTTTCTCTGTATTTGAAGAGAATCGTACGGGAAAAATGGTTTTGATGGTGTTTTCCCTATTTACTTGCTAGCTGTATGAACAATACCGTGGATAGAAGTTCATTTCAAAAATATCGCATAATATTTTTCAAAACAATCGAAGATTTCACAGAGGCTTCGCCCATCCTCGTGTATGTAACCTACTAATTACGATGGCGTCTTCTTACACTCACGCTGAACACCTATGGCATTCTCGGCAAAGCAAAGGTTGGCCAAAGCTAGTCGATAAACATCAAAGCTTGATTATATTTTTAATTTTAGTGGAAGCGATGACACTGTGTCTACTTTTCTCATGTTTTTGGTAAATGGTGGTTAGCTGTATGGTTCCGATTTGTGAATGAACTTAAAACGCACTTGATCTTAAAACCGGCGGTGTTGTTTGTAATCTTATTTATCACTATCAGCCTTTCCTTGATGTCGTCATGATTCTTTGTTGGGAGATTGCACGATGATGATCTTCACGTTGTTGCATGTGCCACAGGCGCAAGTTTGCCCAAACACGTCTGTCAATTCATGTACAGTATGCTGATGACCGTGTTAGGACACACTAAATGTTGTTGCTATGAACTGCACTGAGATTACATATCTCCAAAGATGTCAGCAACAGCAGCTTAACCTTCCTTACTACTTTAGTGTAGTGTTGCACCTGATACTCTTTGAAATGTTGAAAAAACTAGTGCACTTGTGAGTAAAGCCTGTGCTTTTGATGACCAGTCACTAAATGTACTACGATACTGCCAAATATGCAACTTTTTAACAAGCAATACTAATCTGTTGTATTAACTTTTTTTGCAGTTTGGAAGTGGTGGCGAGCAGGTATAAAAAATCACTAAACTGAATTTTAGTTATGATTTTCACAATGCCAGTGGTATCGCTAAGTAACGACCTCTGTTGCACAACGTGCTACTTATTTTTGAAGAAAAATGGCGCCAAGGAAAATACTTCACATGTAAATCTCTTTAGAAAAATGTGAAACATACGAAGCAATTTCACACTATTCTAGGTTTGTTGAAAATGCGGGTCAGAATTGAAATTCGAGGATTTTTTGGCGAATTTATAAATAAGATACTGTTTAGATTTTTTGGTGAATTTATAAATAAGATACTGTTTATATTTGTGCAAAGTTTATCTGAATTGTATTGTATTGTGTGCAACGTCTTCACTCCCACACGCAAAACGGTAGACTTTTAACATGCATCACAGTAAAGAGAAAAAAAACAAATACACGAAAGAAGACGAGGATGTATACTTTGCGGTAGTATAGAGTATACGCTTGATGGCGCTAATGCATTTACTGTACTTTGATGAAATA
>JGI24021J15306_10008716_pt1 | contig 12493 bp, 8 predicted proteins | sample Ectturendosymbi1_FD_15306 | JGI IMG/M metagenome (IMG submission 15306)
GAACCAGAAACGCTAGAAACTCAATCAAGGGCTCTAAAGACGCATATTTTAGCCTAGAATCCAAAAATACTGCGAGCCAAAATATTGGCGCGTGGGATCGGATGATGACGTCATATAATTAACCAAAAATCAGACCCCCATCATGATCTAACTGGCCCGAAACCCCCGATCCAATTTAAATTTTTTTTTTTTTATTTTAAACTACACGACGCCACTAGTCATTACAGGGTTTGAACAGCTCTCTAGCTCTATCTGCTGCGGAGTTATGGCCGGTCAAAGTTTGGCCTGAAAGGGAAATTATGCTTTTTCTGAAAAGTTAGGAATTAGACCAAAAACTGGGTTTTTGGCCCATAATTTTGGCCACAGATGTGCTAGCAAGTCAATCAAGGCCTCTATGGATGCGGATTTTCACGTAGTTTTCAACAAAACTTTGACCCAAAAGAATTGGTCAATGCGTTGGAACCTTTGGTCAAAAAAGGCTAAAATTTCCTAAACATGTCCTCTTTGTGACGTCACCTCCAGAAAACCTCCCACCGAAACTGAAAATTGTTTTTTTCGATTTTGACTAGAAGACTTGCTGAATCCGCAGAGGGTTTGAACAGCTCTCTAACTCTAGCAGCTGGCGATTTATGGCCAAAAAATTGGTTCGCCCGGTCGTTAAATGGTCTGAATGGCAGTGTAATTTTGCCATCAACGACAAAAGCTCTGCTGAGACTATTTTGCCATTCGCACTGTATCCACCTTTGTCCACATATAACGTTGAGTTCTAGTAGTAACTTAAACATAGTTGAGTGGTAAGTGTCTTTGCCTGTTGTGCGAATGTTCGTATGTTCTGCTCTCACCATTTCCTTTGGCTTAGCTTGAAGAGATTACTCCTTTGATGTGAATGCTTTTTATGTAGGCTACCTTTTCAAAAACTTTGGGGTTTAGGGCAGTGGTTATCAACCTCGGAGTTGTTTGCTTTTTTCTAGGGTCTTGAGAGAGTTTCTTATAAATGTATTCATAATTGCTTTCACATTTTAAATTTCGCGCATATAGAACCACTTTTTGTCGTAATCAAAAAAACAGGATTACCTGGCAGTAGCGAAGTCAATAATTTTGTTCGGGATGGGCCAGTCAATGACGTCGTGAGTCACTGACGTCCTCTTGAGTCCGACTGTCATTTCCGTTTATTTTCTAACAGTTGAAAATTAATACAAAGTAGACTACCAGCAAAGATCTGAGCAATTTTGTTTCGGGAGAGGCCATGGCCTCTTCGGTCTCATTCTAGCTGCGCTACTATTGCCTGCAAAACTGATAGCCTACTTTTGCATTGAAAATTGTTTCAAGTGTGATTACAACCATTGCAGTGCTGTTGCGTTCGGCAACACACGATTAACTTTGCGACTGAAGAACGTGCTGCGTTTGTGAATTAGATATCTGGTTGCTATAGCTAACTTGGGAGTTATTTTAGTTTTGAATGAGTCGTGCTTGGGAGTTATTTGTAACAGTGTGAGTCTCCCACACTGATGCTGCCATGAGCATCAATTTAATAAATGATTTTTGTTAAGCATACTGATATCGTACTTTATTTTTTTGTCATTGTGATTTTCTATTGTGCAAACACAACTGCGCTTCCTATGTCTGACTGGAAAATTTCGGAAGGGGTCGATAGGTTGAATTGAGTTGCAAAATGGGTCACTGCTTGACAAATGTTGAAAAACCGCTGGTTTTGGGTTTACATTTAGGGGTTACGTTTACAGATTAAGTTTCAGGTTTAGGTTTTGGGTCTAGGTGTAATTTTGGGTTAAGTTTTGAGTTTGGGTGTTGGGTTTAGGTTTTGGGTTTGGGTGTTGGGTTTAGGTTTTGTGTGTAGGTTAATCTGAGTTTAGGTTTTAGGTGTGGTTTCAGGTTTGGGGTTTTATGTCATGTTACAAGGACTTTGTGCTAATCCAAGTGTATCCCGTATCGTCCTTGTCATTTGACCAATCCAAACAATCGGATTCTCCAAATGGCAAAATAACTCCAGCAGTGCTTTTGCTTTATGAGGCAAAATAGACACTGCCTTGTTGAGGTTTGGAAATGCCAAAAGGCTATGTCTATTTTGCCTCATGAGGCAAAAGCACTTCAACTGTTTTGCCTTCAACCAATCACATTTCGCTGAAGGCAAAATAGCTTCAGTGGTGCTTTTGCCTCATAAGGCAAAATAAAATTTTTATTATGTTGGATGGGCGGATAAGACTGGATCGGACTGATGATTTTCAAAAATTTTGCCGATCAGGACTAGATCGGATTCAATTTTATGGGTCAGGACAGGACTCGGACTGAAAAATTTCACAGTCCACCCATCTCTGCTCTTTAGTGCAGCCCGCCAGCCCGTTCTGTTGTGCAGCTCGCCCTTTAGTGCAGCCCGCTTCAATGTGAAGTCCGCCAGCCCGCCCTTTAGTTCAGCCCGCGAGCCCGTTCTGTTGTGCGGCCGGCCCTAATGTGTAGCCTCTCGCGCTTTAGTGCAGCCCGCCGGCCCGCGCCGATGTACAGCTCGCAAGAGATGAGCACGGATCAGGACTGGATTTGATTGCAATTTTTTTGAAAATAGGCTGATCAGGACCGGATCGGACTGGGAAAAATTTTTGTTGTATTTATGTCATTATTCTGAACCTATCAAAAATTTTAGTTGTGATCCGATTTTACAGATTTGCTAAATGGAAGTGTATTTTGCCATGAATTGCAAAATCTCTGCTGAGACAACTTTGCATTTCGAACTGTATCCACGTTTGTGCATATATGACGTTGAGCTCTACTAGCTATGCGAACATAGTTGAGTGGTTAGTGTTTATACCTGCTGTGCAAGTGTTCGTTGGTTCTGCTCTCACTATTTGCTTTGGCTCAGCTTGAAGAGATAACACCTATGATGGGAATACTGTTTATGTGCTTTTTTAAAATGATTAGGGTTTGGGGCAGTGGTTTTCAACCTGAGGGTTGTTTGCCTGTTTTCTGTGAGTCGTGAGACGAACTTCTGATAAATATATTCATAATTTAATTACTTGTATATTTTGTATTTAGTACATGGAACCAGTTTTTGCCGTACCCAAAACACAGTGGGATTACCTGGCAATAGTGCAGTCAATAATTTTGTTCGGGAGGGGCAAGTCAATGTTGTCATCAGTCATTGATGTCTTGAGTCCAAATGTTACTCCCGTTTATTTTCTAACAGCTGAAAATTGATACTAAGCACCAGCAAAAATCTGACAAAGTTTGTTTTGGGGAGGCCATGGCCTCTTCGCTCTCATTCTAACTGCGCTACTGTTACCTGGCAAAAATGATAGCCTACTTTTTCATTCAATATTGTTTTAAGTATGATTATGACCATTACTACAGGAGACCTACTGTTGCATTCGGAAATGCACAAATAACTTTTTCAGTGGAGTAGCCAGCTCAAAAATTTGGCGGGGGGCCAAAATGTTTGATTTTAGGCGAATAACACTATTTTGTTTGGAAAAACACTTCTCAAATCACAAATGACTCTATGTTTTAAAAATGGGGGGCATGGCCCCTTTGGCCCCCACTGGCTACGCCTATGAACTTTGTGACCTAAAAATATGCTGTGTTCAGAAATTAGATACGTGATTGCATTTGCTAACTTAGGAGTTATTCTACTTTCAATTCTAGTGCTGTGGAGTTATTTGTATCATATACAGCAGGGTCTCCCTCACGGATGTTGCCATGTGCATGAAATTAATAGTATTTGTGAAGCATAGTAATATTGTATGTTATATTTTAGTCATTGAGATTTTCTATTGTGCAAACACAACTGCATTTCATATGCCTGACTGGACAGTTTCGGAAGGGGTTGATAGGTTAAATTGAGTTGCAAAATGAGTTGCTGCTTGAAAAAGGTTGAACACCACTGGTTGGGATTTACGTTCAAGGTTTGGGAATTAGGTTTCGGTTTTAAGTTTTAGGTTCAGCTTTTGGTTTTAGGTGTTGGGTTTAGGTTTGTGTTTAAGTTTTGGGTTTAGGTTCTGGGTGAAGGTTTTGGGTTGAGGTTTTAAACCATAAGCTGTAAAAGATACCATCGCCACTTGGAACTAATAAGTAGGCGCTCTGTGCTCACTCATTGAAATTGCTTCGTTGACATAAAAAGTAGTTGATTCTTTGGCGTGTGGTCTGGCCCACACTCATTAACAAGTTAGTACTCCAAGGTCTAAAAAATTAAGGTATTCCATCCAATTGTCTTATTTTGGTTTCCGATGCACATGCGCTATGAACATCATTTGAACATCGGTCTTGCAGACAGCCCCGAAGGAAGTTGTGAACTTGTTAAGTGGTTTCATGTCTCTCAACAATGGTGAAAGTCATTAGATTTTAGCTTAGAATAATAAATCATGGGGTTATAAGTCAGGACTGCCAGAGTTGGTGTATAGCCTATGCCACGTATATATCGTCGCGTACTCTCATGTATTTGCGTGTTCTTTGTTACTGCGATGCATGTTTAAAGTCTAGCGCGTTGCGTGTAAGAGTGAAAACCTTACAGAATACATAATGTTAACTGGTAATATATTAATTCTGGTACTATTTATTTCCAAGATGCAAGTTTAGACATTTTGGTACATACTACTTTTATGTGAATCACCATTATTTGGTACAATTCTTGAATTCTTGATAAGTGACTTACAACAGAACAAACGCAATAATGAAAAGAAAAGTGTTGTTTTATATTGTGTAGTAAACTAATAAGAGTCTAGGCGTTTGCATTTCTGTTCGCCTCTGCGCAGTTTGGCAAATTTTAAGTTGACAATGAGCCGTCATAAGGTGTTGTGCGGGGCCCTAGGCCATGTGTTTTTTATATTTTTCATATTTTTGCACAAACTGTGGTGTGAACACGCAGTATAGAGTGATCATGGGTGTGACCTCTATTGTTGCTTGCTGCCACAGTGTGGGCTTTGTTCACGTTTTCAGGCTCTCTGACAGCAGCAGCTGCATCTGTCTGAATTATAAGCTGGTTGGGCATGGTCAGCCCTTTACCAAGCGCCAGAAATCCAATATGAAACTTTCCCTTGTTGTAGATCACACGAATATAGTACAGAAACAGGTAATCACACGCAGTTACCTAGTTTTATAGCAAAACATAACTCGCCTTTCAGATTTTCACTCTGGCCAAGTCATTGTTTTCTCTTGTTTAGTCAAAAGCACTTCAAGAATCATCCCAAAACTGCTCTTAAGCACATTAGACAACAGAGTGTCACGAAGTGTGCAAATGTAATAAGCCAGGAAGCTGGTTTACAGGAATGCTGGAACAGCGGTGCAGCATTCGGAGCAATAAAATTTTTGAGGGACACGGAAAAATATAAAATCAAACAAATTGCTACCAATATGTTTGTTTCTGTTCAGCTACAACATCGACCTCAAAAATAATAACAGAAACATTTGTTGCAGCCACAATGCTGCATCGCCCTGAGCCGACCAAAGAGAGAGTCGAACCGATGACCATCGGCATGAAAGAAATAGAGATCCGCATTTGACTACTGTAGGTTTACTCTGCTATTACTGATACGAATTCAACGTTAATTGTGGCGTATAATCACCAAACCACAATCACTCTGAATTTTCTTGTTGCACGAATAGTTGCAATGAACTTGTTTCAATTCGATTTTAATAAATTATGAAATTTCCCTAGGTACTGTTTTGAAAAAAGTACTTCCGCTCTCGTTGATCTCTTTTTTAAAGGGCAGACTTGGCAATGCCATTTTTATGTTCTAGTTCTCTGGGGTCCCTGCTAGTTTGTACTGTATTTTGATGTGCTGGAAGTTAGATGAGAATTACATGTTGCTTTTTGCAAAATCTAGGGAATTTTGGTGAAATTTCGGGAGTTTTAAACCCATCTTTAGGGAATTTCTGGTCAACATTTGTGGGAACCCTGGCAGTGTAGTCTGGAACTATGTGAAGATGAAAATTATTCTATTGTATTTTAATGATGCAGCCCGTCGTTGTTCAGACAAATCTTGTTTCAACTTTGAAATGCATTGGCTAGTAGATCATAGTAAAATACTGGTGTATAAGACATTATGAAAACTTTTTTCAGTGTTGAGGTTGAACCAAGTACCAGTTTCTGTCTGAACAGCATAGCTGACTAGCAGTAGCAGTCTAACTCGTAGTTGCCTTACTTAAAAATTAAGTAATTAGATTGGTGAAAATGTACTGACTTCTTGAAATTGGAAATCAGTTTTGAAAAAGATTGAAAAGAAAAAGATTTAGATTAACATTGAATAAGAGATTTCATTGCATTGCTAAAAATAATGAACATTGTTGTCATAAAATTTTGTGCTCTCTTTGTCATTGTTGAAATAGCGTACAGCACAATCTTGGCTGTTTTTATTGCAAGTAGTCCAGCAGGTACACACATTTTGGCTAGTTGTAGCAGTAAGCTATTGTTTGATTTGGATATCCACTAGAGCAGTGGTTCTTAACCAGGGAGGCGCACCCCCCCAGGGGGCGCCAAGAAATTTCTAGGGGGGCACAAAGAGTTACATGCTCTACAACATAAACAAAATTTTGAACGGGAGTATGTCCCTTTTACACGTTACACCAGTGCTAATTTTACACCGCTATGTGTTATTTGGTTTAGTTCCGGCAGAGATGGAAGTCTGGGCTAAGTATCTTGAAATTTTGCAGGCCGAATTCGATTCTGTATGCAAACATTCAGGGGCGCAACTAGGGGGACTGTTTAGTCGGCATGCCAAGTCCGTTTAACAATAACATCTGTGCCATTGTCGCATTTGACAGATCTCCGCGCAGCGTGTGATGACGCTTTGGCTTTCTGTAATTTGACGAACTTTCTGCAATATGGCCGTACACCTGTATGGCATTAATTTTCTACAGTACTCCCGCCATGCTCTTCTGTAATGCAACAATGTATATTCATGAAGATTCTACTGCACTTGATCCACACCATTGTTGAATGTGAGAACAAGTTGTTAAATGCGACTTGGCAGCTACAAACCATCATACGCTATCGACTTCTCGGCCAAAAAAAGAGTAACTTTGCTTTCTGGCCATCCCAATGGTGATACTCAGCTGCTTAATCTCAGAACCATGTCTTTTACTCACGTTAAAGTGGTGCGGAATGAATGATTAAATCTAAAAATTAAAATAACATTTCTAATGATATATCTGGTTTGTGCAATTAACCGTGCTATTTTTTTCACGTTTGAATGGTTTAACCCAGTGTTGCCGAAGTGGTGTAAATTACCCACAGAGGTAATATGCAATTTTTTGGGAGTAGCGCGGAACCAAAATGTTGTTCTGTATTATGAGTGATCACTGCGAAATATTAAGGGTAACAAATAAGACATAATTGCTACCTTGATTAGGGTAACGGCTCGAACATGTTTGGGAACCACTGGTTTAACCGATATACAATTAATCAGAGTAATCTGTATTCACTCTGCGAAGTTTTGTGCGGTTGCAATGCTACGCAGAGTGAATAAAGAAACAAAGAATTTGCAAAAGTTCATGTAAGTCTAACAAGCAAATGCAACACATTAAGCATGCCGAGTAGAGTGGGAACATGCATATCTGTGACTACCGGTAAATCTTGTACAGTTCGCTTAACAAAGTTATAAAGTCTATAACAAAAGTTATAAAGTCATATTTTTCATGCTAGGTCATAACGTCATATTTTCAATCTAATTCAATAAAGAAGCCATTAAAACAAACTCAGAATATCAAGTGAAACTACTATACTGCTAGGTCTAAGGTGTATCCTGCATATTGAACCCACTTGGGCACCTTGCGGATGTTGGCAAAGACGTAGGTAAACCAAGTTATTTGGATGAAATGTAACGTACTACCTAAAAATGCACGTTCTTGCTGCCCCAAAGAAATAAACCAATGTCCATGCATGTTTTCATTTTGCTTCAAACCAAACTATGTTTTTATCATGTTTTCAGCTCTTTATTTTAGTGGCACTTCAACAATAAGGCTACCATTTCTTTTGTTTATTTTTGCTGGTAATGCTTTTTTGTACAGTAGTTGTATGTTCTAACTTGGTCGTATTTGTTTGGTCATATAAAGTCATATTTTCAAGGTTTTTGGGTCATAAAAATGGCCCTAGTCATCATTCTTTTTCTTTTTTGCCTTACAACTTCAAATTGCAGCAAGGATGATGCTGACGTGGAGTGCGGTAATAGCAACTGAAGCACTCTGCCTTTCAAGTCTGAATGCATATCTAATCTGCACCTGACATGTTTTTCCATGGTGAAGTCCTGAAGTGATCGACAACAATCATGAAATGAAAAAATCAGTAAAAATACTTCCACAACTACATGCAGTTAGAAGTTTTTTTTCTGATATTATGCCTCATAAGTTTCAAGCAAAGTGGAACATGGCACAACACTGCAGCATCATCACAAATTCTGTGATGGTCAAGATAATTTGTTTGCAAAGTAACACTGTACAAGCTGACAACAAATCTTGCAGAAAGCACAAACCATTCGAAAGGCAATAGCTATGCAATGAAGTAAACCAAAGTTGCAAAAGCAGATGTTTTACTGTGAGCAGTAACACTGCAAGTAAAAAATTTTGCAGAAAATGTTGCTGCGAAATTGTAGCAGATGTATACTTTTGAGTTGGAAAATTTTAGACAAGGTAAGTTTCACAGTGGCTAGAACCTTTGTTCTACCTCCAAGAACAATATTATATGTTTAGGTGTAGTTGATATCAATTCCAATGAGTAATTATTTTTACCAATGGATTTTCAGCTTTATTTATTGCACAAAACTATTATTTTTGTTTTTTAAATTTAGCAACACCATAACAAACCCATTTATGATATCCACCCACCAAACAGACATCCATATTTAACAGACCTTTTTTTGTGTTTTTTTATGAAAGGGGTGCTACTATTTTAGTAGAATTTAGTACTGTCAGGGATTTCAGGTGAAGTTAGTTAATAATGATTGAATTGGCATGAAAATGGTGTATCCACCTAGTATTATGACAGGTATTTTGCTTATGAGTGGCAGAGAAAATACTTCATTAAATTGCCAGAAAGCATATGCCAACCTAGAAACTGTGGAAGTTGTCAACAAGAAATTGTGTGATGCAAAGCATTTTAACACCTTGGGAGCCAGTGCACGAATACATTGTACTTTGAAATCCCACAACAGCCGATATTATTGCGCCACGTTGCAACTCCGTAAGTCTCCAGCCGATTGTGCTATACAGCTGTTCAAACCATCAAAAGATGCGACGAGTCTTCTAGTTTTGCATTTAAAAAATTGTAAAGTTGTATTTTAGGTTTTTTATGGGTGGTGTCGTAAGTGGAGCAAGTTTTAGGCCGGTTTGATCCAGGTTACTAGGCCCTGGACCCCAACCGCTGGAGGGAATTTTTGACTCAAGCTTTTATTGGAAAGTAGGCTAAAATTTGAGTCTTCTGAGCCTTTGATTGGCTTTTAAGCATTTCTGGTTCCAAAGTTATGGCAAAATAAGTAAAATTTGGGTAAAAAATCTTATTTAGTAATTTTTACCCAAATTTAGCTTTTTTGGCCATAACTTTTGAACCAGAATTGTTAGAAAGCCAATCAAAGGCTCAAAAGACTTTTATTTTAGCGTAGTTTCCACTGAAAACTTAGTCAAACAATTTCATCTAGTGGTTAGGGCCCAGGGCTGTATGACCTCGGCCAAAAAGGCTTTAACCTTTTACCCCACTTACGATGTCAACCACAAAAAAACTGAAACCCAAAACTTTCAAATTAAAAAAAAAATCTAATCTTTTGAGGGTTTGAACAGCTCTTTAGTACAATCAACTAGTGAGTTACGGAGTTGCAAAATGGCACGAAAATATAGGATTTACAGCTAAATGTACTCAGCGCCGAAGGTGTTAAGTACAATACTAATCTTAGAGTACTATTAATAGCGTACATATGTGAAAGAAATAGCCAACCTCATTGTCTGTAAATATGTGAGAAAAGATAGCCAACTTTACTTTTGTCTGTAAATAAGTAGAGGAAAGAAATATATTCCATATTTTCTTTTCTAAGTGTACATTATATACTTGATACATATGAATGCTGTATGGCAAAGCTTATGTGTGAGCTAATAAAAATTTCGGCGCACTACTAAAATTCACAGAAAATTTTGCACCTTGGAACTAGAGATGGTGTGGACAGAAAATTTGTGTCCGCTGTCCACACCGCAACCGCATCTGTAGTACTTTTCCCTGTCCGTGTCCGCACCGCAAACTCAAATTTTACCCCCCAATAGCAAGTGCCATTTGTACCCCTCACCTGAAGCGCTGTGCTCTTCATAATATTTTTCTCTGGGTAAAAGATTTGCCAATAAATTTGACAGTGTCTGTTTTGCCTCATTAGTAATAGCACTGCTGAAGCTATTTTGCCAAAATTGATCAGTTGAAGTGGTCACATTTTGTGACAAGTTCGAAACATATGACCTGCTTAGTTGACTGTGATGTCAGAGTCCAATGCTCGAGTTTTGTCATGTCTTTAGGGCTGGTAGATTGTTAGCACCTTGTCTGTGTTGCATGAAATGTAGGCTAAACCTTAACCATAAACCCTAAAACCTCTAAATCCTTATACCATCTTCCTAAACCCTAACCCATTGCCTCTTTGCATATCCTATTTGTTATGTGGCCACATCAAGCATTCGTCTTCAACTAAAGGCAAAATTATAGCCCCAGCACAGCTACCACATGTATATAGCATTTGCCTCATGAAGCAAAGCAGGCACTACCTATAAATCTAGAAAATGTTTTTAACTTGCAGCCCTGAAAGCATCTTCCTAGTTAGATGCCTACCAGTTAGCCATCCATGTGTTCTAGATAAGCAATTCGCATGCCAGTGCATCAGAGCAGTGACTGCAGCACGCCACCTGCTGGTAAAATAACAGCAATATTATGCCTAGGAATCTTCGCCCAGACGCATCGCTAAAATGCAGGTTAAAGGTGTAGATTAAACACGAATAACAACCGTTGTGATCTAAGACAATAACTTCCAAAAAGTCTGTGTTTTGCAAAGATTTATCATTAGATGAACGTCCACGCAGTACGCAGAGCTGGCGTGGTTTAAAATTTTCGAAAGTCATGCGTCACGGTAAAATTTTCCAAAACTGCACCGCGCGGAACGCGGTCGCAGTGCACTTGACCTCTCTACTTGGAACAAACGCATTGTGACTTCCTGCTTCAAAGACAAGTTTGCAAAAACATTATGATTCTTTCAAGTGTGATAACATTGTATACACATTGGTCAGACTGCAACATGATACAAAAGTTCTCAAAAAATTTTGTACATGTGTTTGCCACAGATCCCAGAAGGTAGCACATGTATCAAACTGACGTCCATGTGCAAAATGTGCAAAGAATGTTTTGTTTAAACTGAAAAACTGATGAAATCTTGAAGTATATACTGTACCACAAATACATTTCAGAACTAGTAAAACTGGAAGCATTTCTGAAAAACATTAAAAATTGATGTTCAAGTTGGCTTGCTTCTTGATATGATATCATTGAGGTATGAGTATGTTAATTGTCTTCAAAGATGTTGGCAGATAAAAATTTCAAAGTTTTGTATCTTGTACTATGTCAGTGATTCTAAACCTGGGATAAATTTACCCCCAGAAGTAAATTTCATCTTTTTAGGCGGTAAATTTACTGAATCATAAATTATAGGAACCGTACATTTTTCTAAATTTTTACAAAATGTAATTTCTTGGATTTTTAGGCAAGTTAGCTCTGGGACATACATACGTCAGTGTTTTGTTTGTATATTGACAAGACACTTAATGTCAGGCGTCATAGAGCATTGTTATGAAGTAGGTTTGCGGATATATCACACAAGTTGCAGATGTTGCACCTTGGATTATTATTCAGAGTTATGCTTAGTGATAAGTTTTTTGTTTTAGTTCATCTTTACTAAAGCTTGATTTGAGCACTTCATGTAGGCTATACAACACTGTTTCTGTTCACGACTTCATTTGGAGTTTGTATGAAAAAGAAGATTGTAGCTCTTTCAGAATTAAAAAATCCTCTATTGTACAATACATTTCACTGTTTTCACAATGGTCAGACTCTAGTGCCATTTTCTCTTTCTTTCCACAACATGCTATAGACTGGACAGTGGACAGCCTTTTTTGGTCGTTTTAATGAATGAGTTATTCATTAGTTAACACTTTGGCACCCGGGTGGATTCGGGGATTTTCGGAAAAAAAAACGCTTAAAAGCACGTGGCTTTGCGTGGGAATATCTCTGCTCCTGTACGGTTACGGACCTGGTCGAAGTGTCAAAAAATGTGGCAAGTCTTCTAGTCTGTACTCGAAAAAAAATTTTTTCGCTTGGGGGTGTTGGTTTTTTGTGAGTGACGTCATAAGTAGAGGACTTTTAGGCCACCTTGGCCTACTTTGCCGGGCCCTGGGCACCAACCGTTAGGTGGTAGTATTTCGCTGAAGTTTTTACTGGAAACTAGGCTACAATCTGAGTCTTTTGATACTTTGGATGACCTGC
>JGI24021J15306_10008720_pt1 | contig 12491 bp, 8 predicted proteins | sample Ectturendosymbi1_FD_15306 | JGI IMG/M metagenome (IMG submission 15306)
TCCATAGTGAAGGTTGTGTCGACCGCTAGACGTGCTGTCGCAGTCCAGTGTATATAGGTTGCGGGAGTAATGGCCAGTTGTGAAGAGGTTACTCTTGAGGCCTGTCACACAAAAAAGTGGTACGCGAACAAAAGGATAAAAAATGCCTTGGAGATACCAACATTTTAAACTACCTCCAAAGTTTTGGCAATTCCAGCATATTTGTGGTTAAATACTAATCATTTATGAAATTTTCGATCAGATTGCCTGTCTCAAGATAAATCTTGTAAGGAGATAATCAACAAGTAGGACCAAGAAAACTTCAAATAAAACTTTTATTAAAAATAATTACAATATAAAATTTCATTCTTTTTCTTTGAGAGTTTCTGCAAATGTCAAGTTGCTATGCAATGCGTTAAAAATCTCGGGGGACCATTTGCCCCCTTAGTTGCGTGCCTGTGAAGATCCACTGCAGAGTTTTACCTATGGTGGTCAAGTTTTACTATCTTGGCTCTGTGGTTACCAGCAGGCCCTTATCCACTTCTTAAGGTTTGAAGGGGGGAGCGGGGCCTTGCCCCCTACTGGCCCCCATGGAAAAAATCTTGGGAAAATCCCCTACTAGCCCCCATGGAAAAAATCTTTCCGACGCCCATGTTTGGGGAGAACAATAAAAATTTTAGGGGCGCAAGATTTTGTATATTTAAAATGAATTTGTCTGAGCACAACAAAACATGCGGGGGCACAAAAAAGTGGGGGGAGTGTCCCCGAATGCCCTCCGTGGCTACGAGCTTAGTTATTAGAACGAATTCTTTGGACGAGGAGATTCAAGTATGGATAGGGAAAGCTGTAGTGGTTTTCAGTCAACTGCGTTAACGAGCGTGGAAAAATCACCGTCTTGAACATCGTCCGATTCCATTTCAGTTTCATAGGTGCCGTTCTACGGTAGGCGTCTCGAAGCACGCAGAGCCGAAGGAAGGGCCCCCCGTACCCCCTGCTGAGGGGTCCCGGGCAAAAAGGGGGCCCCCAAATCTGACTTAGTACCTTAGTTACAGCATACAGAGACACCAGAACTGAAGTCATCAAGAACTGATTTCACACATTTCCCCTTTCAATATTCATATTTATCTAATACGTCAAAAAAATTTTCTTCACACAACCCATAACTTCCTAAGCCAACCATTGCGAAATGCATTGTGAACAGCTTCGTTGTCAGCATTTGCTTTGGTAAGTTGGCTGTTGTGCAGGTAACGTTTGTTGAATCCACGTTGATTGTAAGCTTTTTTAGTGCAGCCTAGTGAAAAATTATTCAGGAAAATTAAGATGCAGACCAGTTGCGCAGCTACAGGTTTTAGCCACGTTGGGAAACATAGCTAAAAGACGCCCACTGGCCACGGTAGGGGACCCCTCGCCAACATTCAGAAAAAAGTTTAGAATGAAAGTGTATTCGGATGTGGATTTCTATATAGCCTGCTTAAACCTGGAATCACCGAAAAACAACAGTCCAAAAACTTCCGAAAAACGCAAGAAACAACAACTTGCTGAAAACCAAAAAAAGTACTGAATACTGAAATATAGGCAAAATGGGGGGTCAGTTTCGGTATTTGGCTTATCAGGGGAGGTTCGCACCCTTGTACCCCCATCAGTCACACCATCATTGCAGATCTGTGTTGTATCCTTTCGCTGTATAAGAATAGAATAACCGGGATACAATCCTGTAAAATCGCATTCGTAGCCCGCTCCTGTAATATCCAGTGTATTTTGCATCACAGTTGTCCAATGAAAACTCGAAATTTCACACCGATGAAAAATCCACTTATTTAACGAATAACACTGTGTCCAGTGGTGGGCCTCGGCCCAATTGTGGGCCGTTTAGCACTTTTTTATTGGGTTGCGCAACACTTGTTTGTTGCGCCAGTTGCGTAGGATCAAACATAGGCTACTGTAACAACTTTGTAGAACATTGATTGTTTGACGTTATCACGGCATTGATGTTGTCATTATAGGGTTTGTTACATTACCATAGCGTAGTTTTGCTAGAGATAACTGAATACAACATGAAATTGGACCTTCAAAAAAAGCGCGGCCTTTCATTGCGACTGCAAGGGCATGGGCGTCCGCAAGGGGGAAAAACGGTCATTCGCCCCCTCATTTTGGGAGTTAGGACTAAGAACCAAAATTTTCTAGCAAACCTGAAGTCAAGAGCTTAATTCTGATTAAAGTGATTTAATTCTTGCATTGGCACTTTCACTGTCCTATTGTTGTGCTGTGATGAGTTTGCAGTTCACTCATGTTCGCTGCTTTGCCTGTCTGCAGAGGCAGGCTGTTAAACTTGCGTGCAAATTGTTCTACTGTTGGAACAACAACATGGCAACGAATCTTCACGTGTTCACTTCAACTTACTGTAGTAGGCGTTTTGCCGCATGCAAGTGTTGAACGCAAGTAATGCAGGGAGACTGTGTTCTGATAGCGGATAGCAGGTAGTTTTATAGCCTACTGTGTAAAAAGCATGATAATTTTGAATAATACATTGTTAGTGTAAGACTAAACGCTTGTCCGGTTTGTGTGGATGAGCGTTCACCGTGAAAAAGTCAGTAAAGACAAGTAAGGATTTATTGAAAGGGTATTTAATTGCTTAGGACGAGATCTCAGACGTTTGCAGTTCTTGTTTCTAAGTGATGCTGGCAAGTCTTGCTAAGAAAAATAAAGACATAATTGTGGTTTTGTTAAAGACCATATCAATTTGCTTGTTTGTGGAGAAGTACCCTGCTTGAAAAATCTGCAGATAGTCTATTTTTAACTTATCGCAATATATCTAGCTATTGTTGCCAACGAAGTGCATTTTTTGTGACTATTGCCATAAAATGGAGCAATTTCTTTTTGTGGAGAAAGGGTAAAGCGCTTTGCGAACCTCCGATTGCACTGCATCATCAGCAACCTGAAAATTGTAAGCAAAATGTCGACGTTGCCCCCCCTGGAAAAATTTCTGCTGACGTCCACGGAAAGGGGGCTTGGGGCCATTCTAACGAAAGTTTGCCGATCACTCCTCTACGCAATACTGCTAAACGGAGCTTCAACAAGTTGAGGCTAATCAAAACTTTTCACAGATCAACTATGATTGATGAAAAACTAACACATCTGGCAATGATATCTACTGGAAGTGAAACTGCTAAAGCATTGGATATGGATGACTTGACAAAAACATTTGCATTTTTGAAAACTTGGAAAAAAGTTTTTTTCCTAGCTTGAAACATAACAAATGCTAAAGTCCGTCAGCTTTATACGTTGTGCTGATGCTGCAGAAAATGCTTTTATAAGCATTTGCTAAATAAACCGATGTTTTTTTTACATAAATACTATGTGTTAAATGCAATGTATTGTATATTGGGCAGTCCTGTCGCCACGGGGGACTTTTGTGGGCTTAGCCCCCCCAGACATAGCTCCAAACTCCCCAAATTGAAATATGAAACACTATAAATTAGTGGAATTTTTGTCAAATTTGAATATCAAGCCCAACCTGCACGAACGTAAAGCCCCCTATTGACTACTTTCTGGCAACGGTTCTGATATTGGGGACCCCAATGTCCAGACTCGGGGGGGCAACCACCTAGCGCCGGCCCTGGAGGCACGGTCATGTACCCAAAACCACTGGGGTGGAGCTCGTCATGGATATCGCTGACATTTATACCACACTGAAAATGCTCCGCCTCACCTGGGCTGGTAATGTGCAGAGGCAAGAATATGGACGCCTATGAAAAGATCTCCTTAACATCACGGTGCTCTGCCTGTCTACAACTATCCCACCGGTCGCCGTAAACTCCACTTTGAAGCCCAATTTTTCCGGAAAAGTCACTCGGGCTTTGATCTGCCATTCAAGAGCGCTTGTGTATTACATTGGACAAGGATCATCAGATAGAAAAGATGAGACGAGAATCTTTTATTATTTTGTGAACGTTTTGAGCACTGAATCTAGTTTTACCTAAAAAATTTTGATCGATTTGAGGTAAATCTGCCGACTTTTCAATTTACAACAGGCTGCAAAAGCCGTGCACGACCGTCTATGAGGAAAATGAACTACAGTGGGACAGTAGCCGGTGAATTTCATAGCTGCAGACAATGGGCACGATCCGTAGAAGTCAGGATATTCTCCTCTATGCCAATCCGTTTGGCCAAAAATGGGTTAGCTTACTCTCAATACTGTCTAACTTTGTTGGTATCAATTTCAGAGAAAAACCTGAAACTTTGGAAAAAATATTGAGATGATCTGAAAAATCATGGTGCTAGCACTTTTCAAACAAATGACGCTTTTCTGCTCTTCACTTCACGAAATCGTTGAAATCATTAGAAACTGGAGCGGCGATAAATTTTCAGGGCATAATGATTTCTATTCTCCAGGAAAACGCCGTCCCCAATCGCTGTGGTGTTCACCACTGCTCTTACGCAACCTGAAACAATTTGACTCATTGTTTTAATAAGCCGCGTCGCACCTGCTTTCATTTACAGAAATTTTCAGTAATATCTCACATGTCGTAGAGTTACCAAACTTAACTACAATCTGTAGCGTGTAAATCAGAGAAATGAATAATGCTGTCAAGCTTTTGTTTTTCTGCTTCATTTTTCTGAACACAATTCTAAGTTTTTTATTGGAACCTAGATAATATGGAAAAATTCACCAGATCCAATTTTGACATAGACGAAGTAACAATGCTATTGCTAGGTTACAAGCCCTTGTCCAAGTTAACCAACCAAAATTTTTCACCAACCGTCTGTTATATTCGTCAATCCTATCATAGTATATTGTTGGTTCAAGAGCTGTTTTTGCTGGAACAAATAAATCTCACCTGTTGAGATTAGATGAATAGTTTTGAACTCTTTTTTGTTCCATTTTTGTTTAAACAGATCGCCATAAACAGGCATTGGCGCAAGCAAGCAGAAATGGGCGCCACATGTCACTTGTGACACTCCGAAACAGTAGCCCCCGCAAATCGAAATATGAAACGCTATAAACCATTGGAGATTTTATCAAATTTCAATATCAAGCCCCCGCCACACGAACGTAAAGCTCCCCTAGTGAAGATTTCCTGGCGACGGTTCTGCTCCGAAAGAAGTACAGAAATCGAGTATATACGAAACTGAACAGATCACCTATGTCGCGAAGACCTAAAAATGCGTTTTAACTACTTGTTTCAGCTACTCATTACAGTCATAAGTTCGATTTCCTAAGCATACGATTGAACTTCAAAATAGCATAGGACCTTTCAACACGTGTTGTTTAAGATAAAATAGTCTCAATCTATGTTTATGAAGCATAGTCTAATACAACAGGTATTTCTGCAATTGACGGAAGCAACTCTTTCGATTAGAACTTAATGGATTTGTTCATGCTTCAAGATTCTACGAACACGAAGCTTGCACATCACGTTTTTCGTAAAAGTCTTGTGTCGTAGCATGATTGTTCACTCCACGTTTCGTTTAATTTCATTTCATCGAGATCGAGTACTAGAATTCGAAAGAACAAGCCTCTGTTTTTAAGGATATTTACATTTACACATCAGTATATTTGCTCTGACATGTTTAGAGATTGATTATGTATGAGCAAATGTACAGTAGAAAACGCGCACTATTATAAAAAAAGAGTAACGCAGTTGCCCTATTCAACAACACAACAGAAAATGTGGCCTTTTCCTTGAAAGTCTGAACTCAAATCGTAGCCCCAAGGTGGAGGACCGTATATTTCGTTGTGACGCCACCCAGTTCGGCCCCGAGAATCTCCAACTTGCGTCCATTCGTTGTATGATTCCCTGAAACAAACCATAGATTGATTTTCAACATGTAATTTTTGACTTTTTCTGAACAAATTTCAAATTTCGGTAAAACCTTATTTAACTTAACAGCCAGTGATGGAGTTCTTCGAAATTGCGGAAAACGCCTACGGTGGAGTTCTAGCAACTTTAACTCGATAATTCTATTGCAAGCCCCTTGTGGGTCTGGACATAAACACATGCAGTTCTTGATTTGTTTCGATGTTGTCGCTGTCGATCGAAGAACTCTTATGTATTTACATGTTTTGATATTGCTAGCTTGCCGACAAAAAGAGATTTCTTGCGTCGTGCTTTATACATCTTGCGCGAAAGATTCTTTTTCTGCAACAAATACACGAGTTAAGAACTTCATAACGCACACAGCACAAGGCCAATTGGCCTTGCGAAATGTCAGCACCGGTCAGCTTACACAGATTTCTGCTATAAGATCGATTCCCAGCAATAAGGCTAATTGATGCCAAAATTAGTAGTATGGTGATTCAAAGGTCGACTAACTAATGAGTCTTGAGTCTTCAAAGAGCGCTGGTCTTAAAGAGAGCGTAATTTACAATGGACTTGTTTTTCGCAGTTCTGCAAACCATAGTTCAGGCCACAAATCATTCGTCAGGCGCAGTCACGTCATGTCACAAAGCGGTTGCTATGATTTGCACAAGTTCAGAGCGTTCAAAACAAAATCTCGATGTCCACCCTGCATGGATTTAGTTTGCATACTTGCTTTACTTTAAGCGTAAAGTTTGGCAGCCTCCTATGAATTGATTGCATATTGTGACCTTGCGTTACAGCAATACCATAAAACCAGTGGCTTTCAACCTTTTTTATGCAGCGACCCATTTTGCAACGAAAGTAACCTAGCGATCCCCTTCCGAAAACTTCCAGTCAGGCATATGAAATGCAGTTGTGTTTGCACAATAGAAAATCACAATGACTGAAAAATAACGTACGATATCACTATGTTGAACAAAGACTCATTTATTAAATTCATGCACATGGCAGCATCAGTGAGAGAGACCCATACCGCATACAAATCACTCCATAACACTGAAAATTAGAGTAACTCCAAGTTAGCTACCCCAATCAGATATCTAATTTACAAACACAGCATAGCCAAACACAACAGTACTGTAATGGTCATAATCACACTCAAAATTTTATGATGGTGGTGGTAATCACACTTAAAACAATTTTGAATGAAAAAGTAGGTGTGATTTTTGTCAGGTGATCCTATCATTTTGGCTACGACAAAAGTTGTTCCATAAAAGGAATATGAAATATAAAAGTACTTATGAATATTTTCATCAGAAGCTCTCGCGACCCCTCGCAAAAAGACAAACGACCCCCAGGTTGGAAACCACTGCATTAGACCTACAAGCAGTGGTGAATTGTTTAAGTTCCTAGCCAGAGGCGAATTTTCATTTTCGGGGCCCTGGGCTATTTTTAACTGGGGGCCCTTCTGGAAGGTTTGGGACGACTGATGTCATACAAATTAGCACTACACGTGCTCGTTACATTCACTGAACAAGCTGTTCCAATTCATAAACATATTACTTTCTTCTGAATTCCCTCGATATCAGGAACAAAAACAGTCACAATGAAACTAACGAAAAAGGCAGCGGTGAAGCTATCTGATCACACTCCCATTACATATTTATTGAGTAGCTCAATGGCCTCATGTAGGCCTAATCTGAATAATGGATTCAGGCGTTTTGTTCCACACATTATACGTAATAATAACAATTCTCAACGCCATAAAAAGAGAATGCTCATCGTCAGTCACTTCAACCCTTTGCGCTCATTCTTCTGTAGAGATCTTTTGATAGCGGATAGTGAAAAAACGTGCGTTGGACCAAAATAAAAATATAATTGCTTACAGAAATGCTGGAAATTATCCTTACTCCTAAAATTTTGGGGCCCTCCGACATTGGGGGCCCTAGGCTGAAGCGTTTTTAGCCTAATGGTAAATCCGCGCATGTTCCTAGCCAGTCTTATGGTAAGTCTGTCTGCCACTAAAGGCATTTTCACTAATAGGCCTCAAACAGTTATTGCAAAGCCTTTTCAATCTAGTATCTTTTGAATTTAGTATGAGTAGTTATTGCAAAGTCTTTTGAATCTAGTAAATAAAAAAAAGTTTGTTATTGCAAAGTGACTTATCTGCACTTCTCTTGCAAATTCCTTAAACGTTTCTTCAAAATAAGTTTTAATCACAAGAACGTCATGCACTGATTACTTTATAGCACAGCGGTGTCGAACTCATTTTCACTGAGGGCCATATTAGCATTTGTGGTTGACCTCAAAGCGCCAGTTGTAACTGTTAAGATAGTGTAAATGTGATTTTTATCTGCATGACCGCAAAAACCTGCAAACATAGCGAATGCTGCACACTGCTGCGCATTCAAACTAGTATGTGACCATGTTTCCATAACTAAATAATGTTTATTTTATTTTATCGCGGACTCGTGGTCCATATCCCAAGCACCATCGAATAATACAAGAGTACACAAACGGGTAGCTATAGCGGATAGATAGCACAATATTACAAAATATGTGCGTAAAAGGGAAGTAATCACAATCAACAACGCTAATGCTTATAAATCAGCAACTCTGTGACGTAATTATGGTTATGTTGCAGTGGTAGGAGCCTGAAAATCGAATACCTTTGAAAGAGAGACGTTAGGTCAGCAAGATGGCTAAAATAGCAAAGTTATAACATGGAAAAGACCATCGTTCGCCTTTGTAAACAGGTATAAACCACTGCTGTTCCAACAAAACTAAGTAGGCTGAGGCTTAAAATTTAAGCTTCGCTGGCCAAATGTGGCCCGCAGACCACCAGCTTGGCACATGTGTTTTAGCATTTATTTTCGAAGTATGATATGATAAAAGTTAATTTCTATTGAAAACTACTTGCGGTTGTACCAATCATTGATGCCACAAAGTTTAAGACTCCTTCATTTGTTAGATAAAAAGGATGCTTGTAACATCGATGTCGCTACGAATTTGCGACCTGCTGGATCATGGGCAGTGTAATGGTTAATTTTAAAAAATTGTGGCAGATCAGCATGCACGTGTATTGTACTGTGCTCATGTCTTGAACTTGGTCATCAGTTAAGCCAATGCAGTGTAGCCTAGCAGACACTTTGCCTTTGCAATTTTTATCGGAATTAAGCGAGTATTGCGAAAAAAATGTTACGCTAATTGCAACCGTCGGAGTTGTTGGTAAACACCTGGAGCAAAAAAATAAAGCAAGTAAAGTAAAAATCGAGGCCAAATTATCAGCAACATTAATTCCAAATTGTTTGGAAGATATGACGATGCCGCCTAAAGCTCTTAACTAAATTTAGTGACAAACATTGTAAATGATACTAGATTCAAAAGTTTGATTTATTAAACTGTTTAATTTGAAAGTCTTTAAAAATTTGAAATCAATTGAGAGAAATGATTTGCTAGTATTGAACTGAACCAACGCGTTCTTGGCAAACTATCTATAACAAACAAGTAATTTAGATATGTCTACTGCATTGAGTTTCGTAGATTGGGTTACGACATACTTGACGGTACAGGTCAGGCGATTCGATTTCGTTCACAGCAAGGCACTGAAATTTTGATACATAAAGAAAATGGTAAGATTTAAGAGATGAATGCGGATAAAAACAGTAAAAAGAACACAGTAGCAAATGCTAATTCTAAAACCGTATTACGATGTAAAAGATAGACGCAAAAATAGATTAAAAGATTATTATGATGATGATGAAAAACAATTAAACTATTTTTTTTTTATTATAATTAATAGTGGTATGGTGTTATCAAGCATTCAAAATCAGTGTTTTTAAGCAACTAGTCGTGTGAAGATTAATCTTGTTTGGACCCAGAAAAGTTTAAAAATATTGCAGTAAAAAATATTGCAGAAGAGGCGTTAGAGGTAATATCAAGTTGCATCCGTAAATAATCCAAAGTCAAGTATAATGAAATTATATGTGTTTTCATTATAAATATAAGAACATATATGTTCTTTTGCTTGAATCTTTATTGTTTGTAGGTCGAAACGTTGTCGTAACCTGGTGGATGATGAGGTAGAGACAGTGGGTTCCAGTTGCAGCCAGCACAACATATGCAGCACCTGCATGTGGTATACTCACTGCTCATACTGTCAAAGAAGGTCTGTGTACAGTAGTTTAATTGAAAACTATTTTTTCAGCATTGGCCTACGGATGGAGTTTGGTTTTCCGTCACCTATACCTGCAACAAGTTGTTATTAATACAATTGCATATAAATGTTGATGCGCTTTGGAGATAACAACGTGAAAATAATTGGGGAATGGCAACATGCAACAATTTTAGAAAGATAACAATTAAAAGTTCCAGATTTTATACAAGCTTTCGAGAAATCATCCGATTAGGCTCTGCTTTCATGACTTTGCGATGATTCGGTCTTGCACAAATCTGCGTTCGAGCAATTAGTCTCCACAAAGTCGAGGCAGTCGAATATATCAGCAAAAACCGGCTAAGGTGTATATTAAAGTAAACAATGTTGGTATAGTTTGCTCCACTCTGGCAAAATTGTTTTCTGTGAATATTCTGCGAAACTTCCCACCATAACCAAAGCTTATGCAAACGTTTTAGATGCACAGGCACGTGTTTGAACAGCCCAGAAACTATTCCAAAGCTCTTCTCACACTAAAAAAGAAAGTTTTTGCATTTCAGAAAAATTTTATCATTTCAGAAAAACACATGCCCCTCCCAAAAAACGCGGGTAGTACGGTTCCAAACGACACGAAAAATACACTTTTTTGTTGGCCTGTACACGACCCATAGCGTGATGTGTACGAAGCTGATGGAAGCACATGCAAAAAAAGTAAATTAGATTGAGACACGAAAATTTGTTATTTCTATGATATTTTGTGAATTCTTGCCCATAAGGTATGTTTGGCCCAAACTGGACAAATTCATTTACGATAACGTCTGGCAATCTGTTACACGGAATCGATCAGAAAAAGGAAAAATAAAGTGATTTCAAACATGTAGTAGTCGCGACGCTTGTTCTGAGTTAACTCACCTTTCACAAAGTCACAACAGGGTCAACTGAATATTTTCGTGAACTCTTTCCCATAAGTTGTATTTGGCCCAAACTTGTCAAAATCGTTTACAACAATTTCTGGCAATCTGCTGCACAGAATTGATCAAAACAAGGAAAAAGAAAGTAATTTTAAACATGCAGTGGTGGCATTTATTAAACTGTTTAATTTGAAAGTCTAAAAATTTGAAATCAAGTTACGCACTTTTGAGTTAACGCACCCTTTTGCAAAGTAACAAGAGGGTTTTTATTGACAGACTAATGTGCTATTGATTTCTCTCACAACCGTAACTCGGCTAACTACTTGGACGCACAACGCTTGCAGACAAATTTCTTTCACGCAGTAGCAATGTTGAAGTGTGCTATACAACAAAAAACAATGTGCATGCGGGTACACGACTTTTCGTTCTGGCCGATTCGATCTGGCCGATTCGGTCTGGCCGATGCGGTCTGGCCGTTTCGGTCACGACATTTCTGTACATAAGGAACTGATGAAATCTGTGAAATTTGTTAATGTAAATGAATACTGTATCTAGGCAGGATAATTATTTATCCGTATAATACAAGACAAATCAAAACTCGACAATTTGCTTTGCCAAAAGCACGTTCAAACTCGGGTGCTAAAGTGATAAAAAACAAAAAAAAGTGCAATAGAAATCTCGTCAGAAATTCCTTCAGAAATTAAAAATATAACGTGTTTGGCACTTTTTGCCACAAAGTATAAGAAATATGTATTACTCCCAGTTCGCGAGATTTGAGCCATGGAGAGCACAGAAACTTCGCGAGGCAAGAAGAAACTCATAGATGCTGGATTCATGTTCACTTTTCACGCTTTTTCTGCTGATAGCACGAAGAGGTTTTGGAGATGTGTGATACGCAGTTGTCAGTGCCGACTCCATACGGATGTAAACGACGTCATCGTAAACCGATTCGGGCACCACACCCACGTAAGCGACGCAGCCGGTGTGGAAGTTGCCAAAATTAAAGCAAACACGAAACATCGAGCCCTGGATACAATGGAATTGCCGTCACAGATTCACAATCAAGCCGTCAGATTCACTGGTCAGTCCGTTCAAGGACAAATGCCAAGCATATCAGCAGCCAAAAAGTTGATTCAACGTGCACGGGCTCAGAATGAAGCACCCCTGCCAAAACGTACAGACCTCGTATCTTTCGTTGTACCAGGCCAGTACAAATTCTACCATCCTTCACCTGACGTCGACGAACTATTCCTACTCGGAGGTAGTGGACAAGCCGATCTCAATCGCGTGATGATTTTTGGACGGGACAACCATCGCAACTGGGTCCAAGATATGGATCGCGTTTTCATAGACAGTACGTTTGCCCTCGCTCCTCAACTGTTTAGTCAGGTGTTTGTGATTCTTAACAAGCGTGCAGAATACGTGTTTCCCGTGATGTATGCTCTGCTACCCAACAAGCGCCTAGAAACATACGATGGACCATTCGGACTTATCAAAACGATATGGCCACTTTTCAATCCAGCGTCGATCTCTCGCGACTTTGAGATGGCAGTGATGAACTCTGTGCGACAAGCATTTCCACGTGTAGAACTTCATGGATGTCTATTCCACCTGACGAAAAGTATGAGGCGCCAGCTTTCCGAGAAC
>JGI24021J15306_10008722_pt1 | contig 12491 bp, 8 predicted proteins | sample Ectturendosymbi1_FD_15306 | JGI IMG/M metagenome (IMG submission 15306)
AAAGCAATTCGTGCGCAATGATTTATTTTGTCTTTTTTTTTTGCAGAAACCGTCTGCGCGAAGAGAGAGACATCAGCGAGAAAATAGCGCTGGGCTTGCCCAACACCCGGACCGCCCAGGAAACTCAATTCGATCAACGACTTTTCAACAAGAGCAGGGTGAGATGTTTGTACATTTAGCTGCGAGATGAGAGGGAGAAAGAAAAGAAACATGTTCGCACTCTTCAGCACTGCATCACTATTGCGGAGGTCTAGGTTGAGACTGCTATACTGCATAGAGGTGTTGAACAAATTTTATATTGGTAATAACTGTTCATTAGCAAGTTTTGATGATGATCTTAATGGTACATAATGCTCGTTTCTTTGTCTGTCATCTGTGAAATGCCAATGACTGAAGCTGGGTGCTTATTTTCGACTAAAATACTGTTTTGATCATGAAGTCCGGCTCGATAGGTATCTTTGTAACGGAGTGCCTGGACAGTGCTTCAACATCGCGAACAGCTTAGGTTGAAAGAGGCACCGCATTAGTTATAGGAACTTCGGGTGGATGTTGAAAAGGCGCAAATGGACGACGCAGCTTTATCTTAATTTTTTAGCGGTTCCCAGACTGTTACAAAATTGGCGAGTTGGTCGAGATAGTGAAATAGGTTTGTGCCACGACAACCTGATGATGCCATGTAGTCTTCTTTGTTGAGCTGTAGAAATCAATATCTCTGAATGTTTGAGGAAAGTTAATTGTGGTTATCTGCACGAACGTGTAGCAACCTATGACGTGCTATAACAACCCGCCCACGCCTGACTGCAATCTGCTTTATTTTAATTGCTAAGCAAGCATGGAATGTTCTTATGCAGGCGTTTATGTCGCTGTGTTGTCCTTCGGGATGATACTTTGTTGAGCGAAGCGTTTTATTGTGGGCTCGCAGAGTTTCGTCAAGTCTGGGTAAAATACGTTCCTTTCACAAGCGTAGCCCAAAACGGTCGGCGTTACTCATGCCGCGGGCGTCGTCTTGACATCACTACGTACGTTGTATCGTGCATCGCAGGAAAGAAATCTTGAAGTACGCCCGAAATGTCTTGTCCCTCGTTATAGCACCTTTCAGATTTACAAGCAAATTTGTTTGACCATTATCTTTATTTTAAATGACCACTACAATCATTCTCCGGTTTGTATTATAACGTGCGCAAACGCAAGGAAACGAGGTCTGTAACCGACTGTAAGCTTCGGTTTTCACAACAATTAGTTCAGCCGAGCTCGATGTCAGCTTCAGTTCAACATTATCAGTCTTATTCCTTCGGTGGTATGCTTGACAACAGCTGCACAGCCGTCGAACTTCTTCAAACATGTCTATCATTGACGTGACAGGGCATGGACAGTGGTTTTGCTGGTGGTGACGATGAGGGCTACAACGTCTACGATAAGCCTTGGAGATCCGAGGCTCAGGTTGGCAACACTATCTACAGGCCGAGCAAGGACAAAGACCGCGAGATGTATGGGGACGACGATATTGACAAGCTTATTAAAAGCAACAGGTAAACACTTCCTAGTTGCACTTTGCAAAAACTCTCGATTTCACAACGACGTTTTAATTACGTAACTCTGACGTACGTGAAATGTGGAGCTAACCAACAAAGACCGTAAAAACCAAAGTGAATATGATGTCATTGCTGCCTCCAGTGGTCCGTGAAGACCGTTTGCATGCTTCAAGCTCTGTCCAAGTAAAAACCTGATAATCTTATCCCTTGCAAGTTGGGGTTTTGTTTATTTTGCTATAGCAACGATCCCAATTAAAGTTAGCATGCCTCCTGTGTTTTACCACAATAGTTTGTTTATTTAAAAGTTTTATCACAATAGTTTGCTGTATAAAATTTCCCCATAGCTGCCATCTTGTCAAGGTATCGTGATCGCAATTTCTTTCAAACAATCCAAGAGGCTGTGGAGCCTTTTAGCTAAATATCATTCAAATGCAATTAATCTCATTTTGGCCACTCAACCTCACAAACAGAGCACATGTCTGATGGAAGTAGCTGAAGGCAGCTCAATGCCACCAGAAAGCTCAGGGACTCTCAGTGGATTCATTAACTTCTACTATCACCGACTTCCTAAAGAATGATGAAAAGAATGCTACAGTTTAGCCTCGAGTGTAGGCTTGCCAGGTCATTAAGTTGCTTGTCTGGGCCCCCCATTGCACATACTTCATTGGTTGTCATGGCATCGCAGTTAACAGCGCGATGACCGCTCGCGTGTTGATGCAGGTTCGTTCCAGACAAAGGCTTCAAGGGCGCCGACCCTTCTCGTCAGCGCGAAGGTCCTGTGCAGTTTGAAAAGGACGAGGATCTTTTCGGTTTGAACAAATTCATGGAACAGGCCAAACAGGTGAGCGTGGCACGGCTCGCCGATTTGTTCGTTCAAACTTGCTAAGCATCTCTGTGCGGCGTATTTTTGCCTAAGTAATGTTGTCAGAAAACCGCTAACATTATACACTACCAGAGCCAAATCCTGCTAATTCGTTCCGAAAACTACGCTTCTTTCGAGGCACGNAATGATATCTTTTCCACAATTAACAAACATCAGTATTAAATTAAAATGCAAAAGAAGCGCTGAAAGTTTTAGGGGNTGTTTCCTGGAAGGTTTAATCAAACGTGGATCGTAATGCAGCGAAGGCGTGTGACAGTTGTCAACGATGCCCGTCACGTGGTTACGTCACGTTAGAATGTCCGTGCCAACAAAGTAAACATGCAAATATTTAATGAGCACCCGAACAACAACTGACAGTGTGTCTAAAGAAGCTTGGGCTTATGTGCTTTTGCAGACATGTCAGCAAACATATTTCTTTTTTTTTAGTGAGCAATTTGTGTTGAATTGGTTTTTGCACCGTAGGTGTAGGAGCAGACAAATCTTCGGGGTTGCGAAGAATTTTTTCCCGAATTTCCCCAAACTTGCCCGAAAAGTTTTTTTGTGCGTCTGTTGCCTACAAATTTTCTCCCACAAACATCATTAAGACGTTTTTTGGTGTGACCTCCAAAAAAAGGTCTTCATGTGTTTTTCTGCAAACGTTGGGTGCCATTTTTTGAAGTCAAACAAGGTTGGACGCCATTTTGCCCGGGTTTTCAGGGTTTTTGCCCAGATTTTTAGAGACTTTTCCCGGATTTTCGACCAACCAAAACTTTGGGTGTGTACTTGCACCAGAACCGTCGCCAGAAAGTATTCAATAGGGGGGCTTTGCGTTTGTTTGGTGGGGCTTGACTTTACAAAGTTAACCAAAACTGCACTTATTTATAGTGTTTCACGTTTCAATTTGGGGGGCGTGGAGCTTTGTTTGGGGAGGGGCTTAGCCCACCAAAGCTCCCCCGTGGCGACGAGACTGACTTGCACCCTCTGCACCCCCCGCCTCCTACATACTGCTTTTTACGACTTATCGAGCTGTCCTCGACAGCTACGACCCTGCAGCAGAGAATAATACGCGGTACTGTTTCCGATCACGTGATCACGTTTGCAGGCGAGAAAACGACCAACCGAGTCGTCAAGCAGCAAGTCCAAGTCCGACTATGACAAGAGCAAGAGAAGAAAGGAGTGACGAACATCGACCGCGTCCTTCCGCCATTCCGCCAAAGTCACTCTGTCCGGTCCGGGGACAGGTGCTGAGTCATGCATACGTCAGCGCCGTGCAGTGGTTCAGTGCTGCTCGCTCGTTGGCAATCATGATGTTGAGCTGTTCGCTGGTCGGAAACAAGTCGCGGTGCCGTTTTTTTGTTACCGCGGTTCGAAAACTCCCGATTTTATTGAGACCGTGTTGCATTTTTGGCTGTAAACGGTCTTCATCCGGGACGTGGATTGCTTGTGCGTAGATACTTGCGAAATATTCGCATTTTCTCTTACTAGTTTTGACTGCGACTTTTCGGAAATGAATAGTTCTTCTCCAAGTCATGTTCGCGAGGAGACACGTCCATCTTTTCTGATTTCTTCGGTGAGCCTCGAGCGTTCTGGCATTTTTTGTATGTTAATTAACTACCGCAAGAGACAGGTCGTCTTCGAGACGGATCGACCTCGCCCACCGCTTTGTTGTTTCAGCATTTCAAGGTCTCTTCATTCCTTGAATGCACTGAAACTTGTGCCCGTGTTATTTTCTCTATAGGTTGCGACGAACGTTTTCAATTCAATCTCACACCTGTACAATAATATTTTAGGACCTGTACACTAATAATATTTTCGACTGGAGGCACTGGTATTACCTATCTTTGGCAAAAAGAAGGTCTCCAGAGTAACACATTATTTTTTAAGGGCCGAGTCAGGCTGTGAAACTACGTCTTTGTTCTGTACATATAAGAGAAGTACTTTGCCTGAATGCGACTATTCGACGTTACGAAAGCTTTTCAAGGGAACGTGCTTACATTCATAGATTTGGGAAAGCTTCACTCGCGTATTTATTGGCTCATGTTCCAAAACTGCAAAGCTTTCTCTATCAAGACACCACAAGAGTGACCTACCGAATCTTCTCGCAAAGTGTTCTGCTACAGTAGGATGTCGATTTCGCGTCAGTGACGTATCCTCAGTCCAGTAAATAGGCGTAAGGATAGCAGCTTTGTGAGCGTAAACAGTGCATAGCGTACACTGTTTGCTGCTGTAGTCTGCGTACTTTCTCTAAGTCCAGCTTTAGTCTTTTTCGTCATTACGCCTGTAAGCTTTTTCTTGCAATTTAATGGACCGAGGGATGCGTCGCTGACGCGAAATTGATTTCCCAGCAAAATACGTAGCGATCAGACTTGGCTCCATCACCCTCGTAGTGTCTTGTTGCTGAAATGTGGATATGTGCAAGTTTGAATCGTCGCAAAGTTATGAAAGCAGAGCACGGCAGGCTGATTCCTCGAAAGATCAACATCCAAACGTAGAGACCTTTTGCTCTAAACCAGCTATGTCCAACCCAAATGGCTTACTGGGCCAAAAATCGTGTCGCTATCTTAACCAGGGCCGTACATTGAATAACATATTAATGAGGGCCGCACAATGAATGGCTTACTTTGAACTCAGCAAACTAAATTTAACTTAATAAGCTAATGCACTGGAATCGTTCAAATCCTAACTGCAATGGTAACAGACGTGATAAAGTGGCACTGAGGACCACCTGCAGCAAAAATGTCAAACTCAAGATTATCAAAATAAGGTCAGGTTGTCAGCATGTAGCATACTTTTACTACAGCAAAAACCTAAACCGGGCCGCATGCGGGCCGCGGGTTGGACATTGCTGCTCTAAATACATTAACATAGCAACATAGCTTTCAAGTGCAGCCGCACTCCGCCGTCACTAAAGCTAAACGCGCAGACGTTAGTGCGCAGTTCATTGTTGTTTTTTGAACTACTCGTTGCGTTACTTACGCCGTGTCAACCAACAGTGCACTCATCGAGATGTTATAGCAGTTCGCTGCCAAGCACGATCGCATTCCGGTGCTGCGTCATTGGTGATGACGTGAACTTTTGGATACGAAGTCATAACATAATTTGCGGTGATTTTGCCGAGTTCGAGTTGACCACCTGAATAAAAGCGAACCGTGTGGCGGCTTCCAAGAGCGCTTCGTGATCTGACGACCGAGNTTGTCCGAAGCCACTGCCAGTAACCACAAATCAGTTTAGGGATCTTGGGAAGATGCTGCGCAGGATTTCAGCAGCAAGGTGTCAGTTTAACTTGGTGGCGTGTGCCAGAGAGCAGAACCGTAAGGGGCGAAATCAGCACCGATTGTGGATATCGCACAAAGGTTCCGTTAATCAAAAAAATGACTATGATATCTGCATGTGTGTGGTTATCTTCACCTGGAGCTCACTCCATTGTTTGGTTTACGTAATTCACGCGATGTTTCCACAAAAAGATTGTGTGCTCACCAATTTGTCGTGGATGGCGGGCTGTTTCTTTGCCAAATCATGCTCTGAGCTTCACTCACAGACATCAATACAGGACGGTCTTTTATAGACGCAGGCAGTATATGTACTGTCGCACAAGATGGCGCAAACTCGAAGTTAGAAGGGTCTCTGAAAATATCGAAAGCAGAGCCAAACATTGAGTCAGTCTGTGAAACTACGCTATTCCGAGTTTGATCAGCTGGATCAATTTCAATTTGCAACTGAATGTAATCAATTACACATTTTCATTTAATTCAAATTATAATTGTAACCAACATTGTTGTATGCATTTGTAATTGGCTAATTTTTTTGACATAATTAAAAGTACATTTTGCTTACAACTAAACAGGGCTCCAACTAATGTCTAAATCTAAACAAAACCAGTGAACCCGTGTGCTTCAGTTGCGCCAAGTCAGCGACAGAATATTCCAGATGTGCTGTGCGTGTGATTTGCATGGTATAAAGCAAGGGTGGATAACCAAGACGCGGTGTCTCATGCAGCCCTTGCTTAATTATCTTGAAGTCCCACTGAATAACACGCATAACAATACATGACTTGTAAAGTACTGTCGTTGTCATGTTGGTGTGTGATATTTACAATAAATCTAACTGAGCAAAAGTACGCGTTTGAGTGAGGAAGAGATGGGATGATGTTCATGTGTATGATGTGGCTCTTTCCGGTAACACAGTAAGAAATATGGCTGTTGGTCTCTGACTGGTTGGCAACCCCTGATGAAATATGCCTTGCTACTGTGCTGTGCACAGGGCTGGGGCTACACAACGATGTGTTGTGCGCAAGGCAGAGAAAGCTTTTACCAATTTTACTCCTAACTTGCAGCTTCTCGCGCTTTTTCAAGTCATACGTTTGAAGCCGTGTTCAGTTGCTCGAGGCAGTGTTCAGGTTTGAGTGCGTTCTTCGGTTCGAGAACTAGGTTTTTTGGATTATTCACATACAAAATGTCACCGTGAAATGGCACTGAGTAATTATTTGATGGCAACAACATTTTGTAATGATGCAAATCGATATCTTTACATAATTCATACGAGTGCTTCGAAACTAAATTAACATAAGTATATATTACAATATATCTTCATATAACAATGTTACAATATATATTCATATAACAATATTTTATAATTGCAATTTGCAATGGTTACAAGCTGAGCATTTGTAATTCTAATTTGATGTTTTCAGCACATAGTAATTGTGATGTATTTGAAAATGTAGGATTTTTTGTGATTGTAATTAACAGAATACGTATAATTGATCCAACTCTGGTTTGGTGTTTGAAAAACAGTGCCTTTGTTGTAACTCTAAGATAGAGACAACAGGTTTTACGAAAGAGTTGTGGACAATTTAATAAGGAGTGATGTAACAGAACAAGGCGCGCTGTATTGCCGCTGTGTGAATAAAACTGTACTATAGCCGACATTGAAATTAAAAGACAACATTTCAGCTCATTGGTATTAAGTAACTGTTCGGCGCTCCAAAACAGTTGCAGTCTGGTTAACTGGGCAAGCTACGTTGAAACGATTCATTGTTATACATTTAAAAAAAATTTTTGTTTGAGCGTCAATAAGATTTGTTAAAAAACTTTCAAGCATCAATTAGTAAATCGCTGGATTTTATAGTATTGTATCGGCCTGGAGATGGCGCCACATGTAAATAATGGTCACCGGTAGATGGTGCCCGTAAGTAACAAGTTACTGCAACAGTCAATGGACAATGGTTTATTGTTTCATATGACCCACCCAATAAGCAGAAACACTGCAAGAAGCCATTGTACTAAGCAAACCAACTATTAGTGAACATTAGAGCGAATAAAAATGCAATGGCACGATAGTTGATCAGTGCAAACCAGGGATCGGCAACCTTTTGCTAACTGTGCGCCGACTTAAAGGTTTCAAATCATTCAGTGTGCCAAAAACATGCGTATTTTTATACAAGTCAAGGTCAACGTACCTACGTGTGAATCATGCCAAACTCGATATGCAAAACATAGAGCTTCTGCGTGCCATTACGGATTGCTTGGCGTGCCAAGTGTGACACTCGTGCCGTAGGTTGCCGACCCCTGGTGCAAACAAAGAGGGGTGCCGTGTCATATAGGATTGGTGAGAGACCATGGCGGTCATCTAGTCAACCAACCCTGTTTTTCAGTTTTTGAGAAGTGTTGAAAAACAACACTTGGAAATGAAATAAGCACAATTAGGAAAACGAACAAACACAGAACATGGTGAAGAAAATGTACAGACGAAAGCGCATGCCAGTGTACACAGATGATTGGATCAAATATAATTGAAGGAATTTGGTGTGCTTAAGAACATGTTGAAATAAAAAAATAACAAAAACTAATTAATGAAAAGATGAAAATAAAAAATAACAAGAACTAATTATGAGGTACAAAAGAAAAAAACTAAGCAACACATAAAAAAGTATGGAGTGTGCTCTCGTGCTGAAAAGAATGGGATGTGCACAGGTAAGAAAAATGCGAAAAGTAAATATAGGCTGCATAAAAAATACACAGAATTACAAAATATTAGGATTTACATAATTTTGTTCTGGATAAGTGTAATCTTGCAAAAGTTCACAATTGTGTATCTTTTTCATGTAGGAGGTGTTTCTTCAGTTTCCATTTAAAGGTAAACGTGGTTGAAGACTTAATGTTGCGCCCAGTTTCGGGAGTGCATCCACCCAATTGTGTGGTTCGCGCTGTGCACGCATTAATATTGTTTGGTATTGAAGACCACACTTTTTGGCCAACAAAGGGAATATTTTCGTGAGGAAGAGTGAACTCTAGGTAAAAATAGGCTGTTAGAGGTTGCTAGTCACCACAAGCGAATCATCGTAATTAACTTATCCAAATAATAGTCCAACCTAGTATCAGTAGAGTGATTTCGTGTGGTGAACTCTATTGCTGCTGGTTGTTTTCCTGTTGGTTTAATGCCCCGAATTGCCATCTTTCTTTTGTGCTTGCCTAAGTAGTTCAAGGCGATACAGATCCTGTAACAGTATTGAGAATCGGTTTCGCAGCACCATATGTGCCTAACTTTTTTTGTGAATATATCTTAAATTCGTTTTGAATATTTTTTTTGCGGATGTGTCATTGTCAGCGCTTTTTGTTACCGTTTCTTTCAGCGTTTGTTTTTTCTACAGAAAAGCGGTCATCAGGTTGATAGCAATGCAAACATGTTAAATACCACTTCTTATAAAAATGAGGGTCTTATTTTTGCAACACTTAACAGCAAAGGTAACTTATAATCAATAATGATTTTTTGATTGAAAGAAACACACATAAACATAACGTTATTGTAAAAAACACCGTGATTTCGTTCTGCCCGCCTGCCGCATACAATGGATGTTCTGATGCACTTCGCAGGGGTGGTTGTGTTTGGAATTTAGCTAGCTTACTGGGATTTGCAATAAAAGTTGAAACTTGTTGTTTTTTTTTACCGCTCATCCGAAGAAAATCAAAGTCAGCTTTTTTTCCGACAAAATTAAAGCGTTGTTGGCTGTTTCCGACATATTTACAGATTTGTTTTGAGATTTCTCAGATTTTCTCTCATTGTAAAAAGGCTATGAAAAAAACTCAAGTTTCTTATGATTTTCTAAATTTGTTGAACTTTGTAACCGCTTTTACATACCGTCATTTTCAGTTTTAAGGTTAATTGCAAATCGAGATTTTTTCCGAATGTACTTTGCAAATTTAAACCCATGATTTCAGTGCCAAGGTAACGCTTGTTTGATCTCTGGACGCTTGAGAGATTGCACTGCTATAGCTTCCTAAACGTACGATTTTGTTATTTCAACTATTGGTCATTGCAGCATAGAATTTGAACTAGAGTTTACAGCCAACTGTAAATGAAATTGAAGACGCCCAAATTGAAACTGTTGGTTCATCGAAAGCAATTTCTGGAGGAATGGCTTATCTACTCGGGTTTTCTTCTTTGTGCCATCTTGTTCTTCTTTTAGGACAAAGATTTAACGTAATAAAATGGCCACTCAAGTACAAACACAAAACTAGCAATTTGTACATTAGCTTGAGCAGTGTTGGTAGGCGTGTAACGAAGGGGAGGCAAAAGGGGAACGATTCCCGGGCGCCGAATCACTGCGGGGGGCGCGGAATGATTGCGGGGGCGCAGAAAAGTCCCACCAATGTCGCAAGTACTTTCTGCAATACAGTACATTTGCGTCCGACAGACCTCAGATTCTAACATAGGGGCTTAAACTTCCTTCTTGCCCTGGTGTCAAGCGAAATTTCTGACTTCACGCCATGTGCGCATGTACAGAATAATATTCTACATATCAAATACGGTGCGAAAAGTGGTGATTAGGCCTTAGGGTTTGGTATTTACGTAAGTGCGTCGGGTTATGGCTGGGTTAGGGTTACAAAAAATATTTGAGGTCTAAGGATAAGTCCAATATTTTTCCGTGGTTATAGTTATTCCCGTACTGCAGTTTGTTGTGAGTATCTGAAATCTAACCAAAAAGTTTTAATTTATACAACACACATAAAAAAAGTCATCGCCAAACTTTATTCCTTTACTCAGAGAATCAAAATAACTGAAGAACATTAGTAGGTCAAAATTTTCGCAGAGGTCAGAAATTTCGCTTGACACCGGGCGCCATCTAACCTCGCTACGCCCCTGAGTGTGGCTTCTGCCCTTTCTGCCATCGAGTGTCCGAGGTTAGTTTTTGCGTTTAGCAGATCTTTTACACCAGGGTTTCCTAAGCTGGGGTCCTCGGACAGTGTCGATTGCAGTGATGTGCCCGAGTCATTTTTGTCGAGTCAGAGTCATGGGCCCTTCGAGTCAGAGTCATCTGAAATTTTGTCGTGTCGATTCATGACTTGGTCGAGTCAGAGTCGAGTCACAACAATGGTCGAGTCACTTCGAGTCATTGGTTTACAAGCTAGAGTCAATGTCGAGTCATACAAATTTCAAACTTTTCCTATACATTTTTGGCTATAGGTCCACCAGTGGACCTTCAGTGGCTATAGGTCCACCAGCAGGCGCGGACACAGGGGGGATGTAGGGGGTGTATCCCCCCACCAGACCTAAAGAGGTGCTGACATGACACTTGATTTTATTGAAAATTATCGCCAAAATATTTTTGTACTGCACATTACTCGCTAAAGATGCTAAAACTTAACTTATGGTAACATTTAGCAAAAACGCTTTTTCGTTTCATTAGATGAGCTGGCCCTGTTTATGGAACCTGATATAAAATAGTCAATGATCGCATTGGCGTCCGTGGGGCAGGGGAGGCAAAACGGGTATTTGCCCCCCGCCTGGAAATTGGGATTAAGAACCGAATATTTCTGGAAACACATGAAGTCGGTATCTTAATTCCGATTAATCGATTTGATTCTTGCAATGACAGTTTTTTTGCCGGTATGAAATTCACACTGCACAAGAGTCAGGTTCACAGTTATAGTGTCATGCAGTGATGAGCTTGCAGTTCACTCATGTCCCCTCCTTGCCTGCAGAGGTGGGTTGCAAAAGTCGCGAGCAGGTTGTTTTACTGTTGGTCTTTATTGCGTAATAATAACATGGCAACGAATCTGCGAAGGTTCACTTTATATTACATGCGTTTTGTTGCATGAGACAGTGGAACGCAGACATATTCTTGGCAGATAATGCAGCGAGACAGTGACATGCTGATAGCGGTAGGCCACATACATTTATACTTTGTGAAAAGAAGCACGAGTGAGTCTATAGCAATGCTTCAAGAAGTTTAAAAAATCCATTTTTAGTGCGAGTGTGACCAATGTGCCTGACTGTCAAACTACATTTATTCAAGCTTCTTTTCATGCCATATAAAATTAAGTGACTTGTTACAGTAGAATACATCTATGCAGCCTTTTGGGAATACGTCTTAATCGTTAAGGTTTAGTTCTGACATCTGAGTGAATACTGAGTGCAAAGGTTTATTTGCTGTGGCGAGTTTTCATAAATCATCTGGTCAAATTTGCAAAACCTGCGTGATGTTCTAATTGTAGTACGTTTGTCCGTAGTCGTGTCCACATAAAAGCCTACTTAATTGTCCGGTTTGTGTAGCAAGGTTTTATTGATCGCTTTGGACGAGATCTCAAACGTTTGCAGCTCTTGTTTCTAAGTCAGGGTTTCTCAAACGGGCCCTCGTACCCCTTGGGGGCCACGGAGCTGTTTTCTGGAGGCCAAGTGCAGAGGCCGAGCAGGGGCCACGAGCATAGGTTAAAACTAGGTATTTTTATTGATGAGCAGGGGGCCACAAGTGTTGAAAGTCTTTTGAAGGGGCCACGGCTCATGAAAGTTTGAGAACCACTGTTCTAAGTGATACTGACAAGTCTTGCTAGCTGATCCCGCAATTAGGTGGAGAGCAACCGGGTGTTACAGGCAAGTTTGCCTGTAACAACTCATCTTTATACAGAAAACAAGCTTGCTAAAACAACCTCAAATCTGAGACAGCCAGAACAAAGCTAAGAGGTTACAGCCAATTAAAATTTACTATTAAGTCAGCTAACCTGACTGAAAACGGCTATCCTAGGACACTAACCTCAAGTCACCCCAGTGACAACGTCATCAAAATGTCAGCAAAAGTCACAAGACAAGCAGCAGAAATC
>JGI24021J15306_10008723_pt1 | contig 12490 bp, 11 predicted proteins | sample Ectturendosymbi1_FD_15306 | JGI IMG/M metagenome (IMG submission 15306)
GAGCCACTATAGTGGCTCGCGCGGTCGTTAAAGGGATTTATAGGAAAATGTCATGTAAAGAAAATACGTTTCTTGCTTGTATTACGCGACAAAGGCGATGGATCACTTGTGATGTTTTCAGAAGGGAAGACTTCCGAAAGTTTGTCGCCTGGAAAGCATTTATTTCCTTTCCAGTTTCAGCTCCCTCCCAATCTGCCAAGCTCGACCGAAGGTATGCTTGTGACAAGCAATAGTGTATGGTAATCAAGTTGATGCCTGTGCTTTAAAGTCATCACTCTCCTTCTTATAGTGACTGATGGATGGGTGAGGTACTCGGTCAGTGGCACCATCAAGCGATCGGACTTTTTCACAGACTACCAGACAAAGGTTTTGTTCTCTGTGCTCGATGCGATCGACCTCAACTGCGTATCTTATGCCAGTGTAAGTAATCGGGATTCGGGCGCTTACGAAGAACGTGCCATTTGTCTGGTGTAATGAACAAAATTGGCAAAATTTGCTACGTGTTGTAACTGGCAATAATCTAACCGGGAAACAGAAACGGTCCTTTCCGGGCTGTGAGCAGGTTATTCAATAGTGTGTGAAACGTCGCATGTTTGATTTGTCTGCAGTGGGTACTTCCAGTCAACTTTTTTCAGAGGCGCAACCAGTTGATCAAACTGTGCAATGGCTGAACCTCAGAAATGGCGAAAAAAACAGGTTTGCGCTAAAATCAATAAATTTTTGTGGGCGTTTTCGAAAACCTTGAGAGTCCTATCCGGATTTCGTGCTTGGTTGCGTCATGGTGCTGATCAGAAGTTATTTGAAAAAGAGCAGTAGTCTTTAATCCCGTTTGTGGTGCGATGTTCACTCGGTAAACAATTAAGCAAATTCGTAAAATGCCAAAAACGAAGACAGTAACGTTTAAGGCAGGGGTGTACAACCGTTTGCTGTTGCCGGCCGCGTTACTTTTATTTATATGAAGTACGGCCGCCAATGAGTTCGAGTTATATTTATGAGATGCTGCCAAGTGCCAACCAACACAGAACACATTCAAACATAAATTACGTATTCATTCTATAACTCTTTGTGACATCACCATCCAGATTTTTACACATAGTGTTGACTGATTTTCTTGCGTTGCGTTTGTTTTGCTTCAATATACGCCAGCACAGCCGCCAAATCTCATATTTTAAATTACATGTGGACGGCCGCAAATTTCATTATCGAAGGCCGCAGGTTGTGCACCGTTGGTTAAAAGGCATCTCAATACTTCGCGGCGAAGCATCAAAACGGTTTCAGAAGAATTAACTATCAATGTATGGCGACCTTAGGAATGAATGTGATTTTATAAGATGAGAAGGCATCGCGTTATTGTTTCCTGTAGCTCGCCCTATAGCTAAACTTATCCCCGTTCTTTCATATTTTTTTCCGAAAGCATTATAGGTTTCAAACGTCACAGACAACTTCAAAATCCTTTTGTTTGCTAGAATAATGCAGTTTACGCAGCCGTGAAAGATACTGATTAGAGCGAACGAAACTGGTTGATGATCACACGCGTCAATGTTCTGTCTGCGCTGCAAACATTGTGCCGATGCATCTGAAGCATTGGTTGTTAACCTTTTTTACATATCTTACTCTTTTATGAAGCAAGATTACCAGATTTACCCACCAATGTCCTTAATGGTGCTCATTTATTAAAAAATACGAAATTAAAAAACTCTGTCAGTTTAAAATGATTGAAAAAATTACATTTGCTGCAATTAATGGTTCAGTAAATTTACCACTTTGCAAGATGAAATTTACCCCCAGGGGTAAATTTATCCCAGTTTAAGAACCATTGATCTAAAGACACATAGGAAAGCATTGAGAGGCTGGCCTTGTAATGTGAACTATAGGTCTCATCAACACGAACCGTGCTTCTATTTTTATATGGTCAACTTTCGCTTGTATTTTATTTCAAACATAAATGCTGCAACGACGTAGTTTGTAAAACTGAGAAACGGCAAAATGCGGAAAGGTCCAGGTAACCGTAGTGCTTTTCGCTTGCTTGCCCGTGCATGCTTGTACCGAAAAACCTCCGAAAGCTGTGAAATCCACGGGACGTAGACAGGTGCTTGAAAAAAAATCACTTTGCGCAGAAAGGAGTAATGGTTTTGCTGCGGCACTTTTTCATCCGGGGCACTGATTTTAAACATTATTTCGTGGCTGAGCTAGTTGCTTGTCCTGCAACTGCAATCGCGGTTTTATCAGTTTGCGAGAGTAGGATGCGGGATCTTTTTATTAATGACGGCACAAATTTCGTAAAGGTTTTGTGACCGCTGTTCTTTCAGACCGCACTGCGTAGTGCTTCCTGCTCTGCGCTTACCTGAACGGTTCAATAAGTTAACTGGCGGCATGTTGCGATTTGACTTTCATGTATCGGTGTGTAGCACTTTGTCGCAGAGATGAGCAGACGTTTTGGATCCAGAACGAACTTGGCTTTCAAAATTTAGGAAAATGAGCCAAACGTTGCAGCACAAGATTGGCGAAGATTGTTCGTTCACGCAAACATTCCCATAAATGTTGACTCACATACAGAATAAGTGAGAAAATGGTTTGTCCTCACAGTGGAGAAAATTCACAGAGATCCAATGCAAAAAGCATTCACTTTGAGTTATAACAGTGTTGTTGACCACTTTTTTTGTGTCAAATCACTGTAGTCCGGTGGTGGTTCTCAGAAGAGGTACGAACCGTTCAATCGGTTAAGTTCTGGGATAACCTTGGCTGCTATTTTACGGGCTAGATCAGAGAGTCCAAAGTGCCTGCCGTACTTTGTCCGTTCCTGCGTAAATAGTGTCAACAGTGCTGTTGTGCTTTTCTGCTGATTGAATGACGATCAGCGTCATATGCAGCAACCAGCGTCAGCAAGCGACACCAAGACCCTGTGCTGCTTGTGTTGCGCCAGTCGCCCGATCGAAGCCTGCTTGCGTGTGGACAAGATCGGCTACGTTCCTGGCGAGAACATCATTGCGAAGGGAATGGTCGACAACAAAAGGTCTGGACTTGTTTTGGACATGTGGGGCAGTGAGCTTGTATTTTACTTTTTGAGAATAGAAAGAGTTTGGGGCTAGGGTTGGTTTTAGTCGAAAGCATAAACATTGAAATCATTGCTAATGGATACTGTACATTGAACGTCATATAGCCAAAAACAGGGTTCAAACTTGAAATAAACGAAGAATATTTTTTTTTTTTACATTCTGCACACACTTTATTTAAATGTTTTGAAAATGTTTCGAGCATTTGCGCAATATGATGAATTGTTTTATACAGCAAATGTGATCTTCCTGTAAGCAGCTTCAGCTTGGTGCAAGAGGTGACACTGCGCTCGCCCGCCAACACAAAAACGTCTACTGTGGTGTTGTCCAAAGTGTCTCTGCCTTCCTGTGGCAGAAGATCGTCCGTTCATTTTGGACCAAGCCAGCTACAAGTATCTTTGCACAGCTGTTACTGTTAATCAGCGACGCACGCTTCATTTGAACAAAATGCGAAAAATCCGACGTGCTCGCATAAGTTGGCAACACTACTTATGCCAAGATTCCTATGCGGTGAGCTCGTGGTGGAACGGTAAGACTTGTTAGATGTCGAAATAGAACCGAAACGATCTTGACGCGGGTGGTCCGGTAAAGGGCGATGCGTCACACACGTGAACCAGCATTTGAACTGATCTCGGCAGCAGCAAAAGCTGTCAAAGACGTAAGTGTTTGAATTTGCTGGCATTTCATCCGCCGATGCCAAAGCGACACTACCGAAAAAGGTGGGACGCCGAAACGACCACATCAGGGCCGCAACCAGCCGAAAATTTTCGGCGGGGGAGAATTATTTAAACTTGTTGTTGTATCCTAACAATTAAATACTCATTGGCGCTTTTACAGTGTTTTTCCAAGATTCCGGGGAGGAAATTGCCCGGTTGCCTCTCCAGGCCCATAGCCAAATTTTGAGGGGCAAAATAGCTTTTTAGGGAGTGAAGATCTTTGTTTTTATTACACGTTTAAAACAAAATTTTCTGGTCACAACAAAATTGGGGGCAGTGCCCCTGGATCTCATCCATCGGTCGCTTAAGCAGCTAACCAATACGTTTCTGCCATGGGACACAAATCATGTCATCAGTTCGCTGAAATGCGCGTGACGCAAACATGCGTCCCCTGACGAGAAAGTCGGTTGATCTGTCAGTAAAATCATCTGCGTGCTACGCCTGTTGCTAAATGTAGCGGGTTCTCGCTCGTAACGTATGGAACCTCGACAATGTGCAGACACATCAATTACGTCACTTTCAAACTTTCAGTTCGTTTGACGTGACCAGATTCAATTATATTAGAATCGATTCGTGAAGCGATTTTCTTCTAAAGAAGGAACCGATTACGTTTTCGCCACAACGGACCCACCTCTTGTCTGCGCAGAACAATGCTATTGTTTTTTCACAATTTAATGGCAGGGGCGAGCGATCAGTGGTTTGCTCATCAAAAGAGTAAATCTTTGTTAAATTTTCCAGGCTGCCCACTTTGTTTCAGGTTCCTCCTTCGCCCCCGTCCCACTTGCGCTTTTGCTCCATAATCGACATCGGCTATTACCTCCAGGTTGGTCTGGCTACCAAGCAGCAGTGCTTTTGCGAATCCGTTGTATTTTGGTCGTAATTTGATATATTTCAGTTTTTTTCTGTGCATTCTGAAATGTTCATCATACGATTAAGTTCTGCTGAACGCTTACGACGAAATGGTTGTCGAAGGTGTTTAAGTACGTCACAATGGAGTGCGTTCAGGAGTAACCAATGAAAGATGCAGCCAAGTGTATGCACTGAATCCTCTTGTTTTCGTCCCAAACCCCCAAATCAAACGCGCCTTCAAATTTATGCGCAGCTCTGTGTGAAGACCCCTGCTTGCCACTCCGACCTCGACGTTCGGGTCCCTCTTGAAATAGGAAACATTCCCTTGAAGGACGCTGCGAATTTCCCGCCTCCCACGATCAACTCCCCCAGCAATGCGACACCTCGGCCGGAGGCCTCATTGGCAGCGTCTGGTTCGTTGCAGGATCCTCAAAGTGAGGCAGGTTTGTGATTTAAGGTCAGAGTCGACGCTTCGTTTCACCGGAAAAAAAAGAATTTTCTCGCTTCTGACTCTTGATTGCTTGCGGGCGCTCAATTTTCTTTGAGATTTGTTGAAAAACCGCCACTTTTTTTCAACAGTAACGCCACTTTTTTCAAGTGATTCGTTGAATGGGATCATTTTCTGTGGATGTCTTTTCAGATTTGACAAATAAAAGTGTGTTGAGTATAAGTTCAAGTTGAGCAAAAATGAAATAGAGTTCCACTTAAGTATGTGGTCATTTTTTAATAAATCTTATTCTTACCTGAAGTTATCGATAATTTTCAGTAACGTGAAGAAAACATGCATCGTTAGGAAAACGGAAGTGTTTATTTCGAAGATAATCTTCAGTAAATTCCTGGTGTGTTCCGTGGTAAACTACCTCAGTTAACTGCACAGTTACTGTAAAATGAGAACCATGGAACGGTCAAGCTGGAACCTTCCGCAACAGTGGCGCAGTCAGCCCAGAAATTTGGTGGGAAATGATTGTTTTTGGGCGAATAACACTATTTTGTTTGGAAAAACGCCTCTCAAAGCACAAAATGACTATATTTTCTAAGAATTTTTTGGGGGGCATGGCCCCTTTGCTACGCCTATGTTCCGCAATACTTCGAACTCACAGATGCCCCTACTTTTCAGTAAAAGACGAAACTGCTGCCGCCTTGCCTCCGAATCCGCTGCAGGAAGGAGCTCAGGAGTAATGGCTACCATAGCAACCAGCTCGCATTCGCGAGACCCATTTAAAAGATGCAGCGATCTCTGTGATGTCGTTCCGCGGATTAAGGAATATCGAAGCTTTTGCTGGATGTTGAAGCAGTTTCGCGATCTGCCGCGTTCGGCGATCTTTGATTTCCTGCTGTTGCGCGCTCATGCGGGTTGGCTGTTCAAAGCTTTCGCCATCAAGGCCGGTTGGTGATTTGATGTGAGAGTTGACGCTTGGTTGCAGCTGAAGAAATGAGTTTTCGCCCAACTTCACTTCTGACTCGCTTGTAACAGAGCTCGAGCCGTGTGGTTCTGCCGCGCAGAAGCAGTGTTTTTTTTGGCAGAGCAGCACGCGGACTCGCAACCACGTATGAAGTTTCCTCGCCAAGGAAGACTACAAGTTTGTGCCAAAAATTGGTGGTCATTGAAAAAAATGTTTCATCATATGACGCAGCTGTCGGTTCCTGCCTGTGGCTTGGATCAGGCAATGCAGCCTTAACATTCCACACCATGTGCTTTTATCTGTTAGTTATTGGTTACCAGGCCCGTAGCCAGGTATTAACGTTTAGGGGGGAAAGATTTTAGTTTTTATTATATGTTCAAAAAAAATTTTTCTGGGCACAACAAAATTTTGGGGGTGGCACGAAGAGTTTAGAGGGGCACTGCCCCCGAATGTCCCCCGTGGCTACGGGCCTGTTGGTTGCTTGACGGTGAACAGCAGTGTTTCGCTGGTGATTACTGTGATCTGTAAAACGTACCTTATTTATGCGATGATTTTGCTGGTATACCATTTTATATGTGAGATTTTTAGTTTCTATTTGTTTTTTATACCTTTTAAATTTTCACTATTTTTGTGATGTTAAGTTAAATGTTCAGTTTTGCTGGGACCGTTGCTCCGATCTTTCAGTGTTAAGGAAGACGCGACATACACTGTGTGTGTTACTTTGGCAAACGCATGAGGTGTTGCAACGGTTCTAAGGACAGAACAAGGAGGTGCGAGCTTGCCGCCGAGCTTAGTGCTCATGCAACACCGAAACAAACTTTGCAACGCTGGTACTGCACATGTGTTGCTAACATTGATTTGGCTGCCGGCGAAAAGTATAGGGTTTTCAAAAATGTGACAGGCCTCAAAGTACGTCTTGCTGTACGTACACCTCAAGCTCAATGATATTCAAAATGCTCACCAACGTGATGCTGGATACGCAAGCACTGCTCAGTATCTTAGTTTGAGATAGCAAGTCTTAAGTGGTTGGAGATTAATTGCTGAGTAACTGTCACAGATGAGTTTCATTGGTTTCACTGACTTGGATTTATTGTCGCAAACTGTAAATATTTTTCACTCTACTTGAAACGCAAAACGCAGGGACACAAAACTGTAGGATACGTTGTCCAGTGAAGCACTCTTTCTCTTCGGATTAATTTTCCAAAAAGTTTTGAGGTGACAGCCGAATCGTAATTCAATTTGGAGTTGTCGTTTTTCCCGGTCATAGATCATCCGCCAAGCAAGACTTCGGCGTGTTTTCTGGAGTTAAAGTTAAATTGCACATGGGCTTAAGTCTGCTGAATGATCGACACAATTGGGGGCAAGTTCTGGACCGCAACTCGGGTCTGCCTTGTTATTAGCCAAACCAGGCAGAGAAAGTGCAAAGCCTGCAAAAATGAAGCTCTGCCCGGGTTGCCATAATCAGTTCGCAAACGCTTTTTGTTCTTCTGCAGTTGGTAACGTTACCGCAAAAAGGTGGCATCCAATTATTATTATCTATCTGCATTATGTCAGCCTGTCTGTGCTTGATCACATTTCAACGTGTATGATCCATGTCCATTAAACAGATCTGGGTGTAGCTGGACGTCGGTAGGAAAACGTTCTGCATTTTGTAGGAAGTGTTTATACATGATGAATAAAGCTGTTAGTAACAGAACTTGTATGTCATTCGATATAGACGTACAACCGATTAAAAAACTAAATTTTAAAGATTTTGTTTATTGGTCGGAGTGATATAGAAAGCCCGCACTTGGTGCCCAGTTCCATCTGCCTCCCTCGCGCACAGTCGCAACTTAAGCGCATTCAGCGCTTTGATGATGAGGGCCTGTTCTTCCACGCAAAATTACCACACCTGTGATCTAAAAGGGAGCATGAAGCGTTTATGCAGATTTTGAGGATTAGCTGTTCGTTGACGCGGGCGCTGACAAAAACCTATGACTTGTTCTCGATAACAGCTTCCGTTAGATTTCCTGTTTAATCCGTGGCAATTCACATGTAATTGGTGACTCAATTTAAAACATTCTTAATTTCATTGAACTTTTCGCAAACAAGTGTGTTAAAAATTTTGCAGACGGAACTACATTAATCAAGGAAACTAAGTAACACAATCTGCAAATCCAATCCTTCTGCGTACGTATTCTTAACTTAAAACGTAACATTAAAGCAGTACGCGTGAGTGGAAGATAAAGGATAGTTATTCTTTTTGAGAACCAGCAACTAAAGCTCTATGCCACGCGGCAGCTGTTACGGCCAACTCCATCCATATTTAAATCAGATTGTGTTGTTGTCGCGAAAAATCAAAATTTCCGGCACATGAGCTATCCCATTCTACACTCTGATTTTCGGATAAACACGTAAATACTTGACGCGGCCATCGTGGCAGCAAGTAATAATGCAATAACAGCTCGCCAAGCAGTACAATCCTTTTTCCATTTTGAAAACGCAAATTCAGCTCAGCAGACCACCATCGCAAAACTTTGGGTTGTTCACCAGCTAGCATGGAATGAAGATGCACGCGTCATTGATCGCGGGTTACTACTACACGACATGCAGGCAGCATTGGGCAAAAAGAAAATTCACAACAACGAGGATATCTGCAGAACAGCGGCGCACGCAAGTGAAGGCCTGAAGACGGGTGTAAACAAGAAATGAGTACAACTGCACAGTGGAACGAGACATTCATTTCTGCAACAAACAAGCACATTTTGCAAACAAAATAAAGATGACCGCCGAAATAATTAGCTTGAATTGAGAAGATTTCTGTAGAACAGTACCGACCAAACATTTTTAACGTGAAATCGTATCTCTCTGGCATCAATCCTGCACCATGTGCACAGGGTTCGAAATAAAATACAAGGGGTCCTCAATGAGATTGTGGCGTGTGCCAAACTATTAGATTAATTTTGTTTCTCACTTGTCTAATGTATAAGAAAAATAATAATGATTTCATACGATAACAACATTAAACTCTACATTTGGGAATCAAAACAAGTCGACAAAAATATTCAGATTTTGCAACAAAAACTACGAAGAACTTATATACCAACACTCACTTATTTCACAAATGGATAACGATCTGATCATTTTTTTGCAGAAACAAATTTGTGTTTTGTTCTCAGTGAAATATAAGTCAATGAGAGATTTCTTATACGCGCAATCGTTCACTCAACGCTTGTTTCGTTTTTGGGCAACACACGAAGGATATGAATATTGAGCAGGCCCAAAAAACCAAAACGACTATTTGCAACTAACATGATTGTTTAAGAAGCTTGCTAAATAACGTTAACCCCTAAGCGGAAAGTCGCTGCTGTCGGTTTTCATATGGCTTAAACAGCTCCAGCAGCGTGGCATGTGAAAGGCTTATCAGCCGCGCCGGTCGGCACAGCTTCGCGAGGAACATCCGGCAAAGGCACGTCTTCTAATTTCAAACCCTCCGTGTCATTCACAAGATCGGCCACAGCGTCGTCCTTATCGTCGCGAAGAAGCTCATTCAACTCTTTCTCGCATACCTCATCGAGATCGTTGCAGTCCCCTGTACTGGATGCCAAGGTGTCAGCGATCTCGTTGTGGTCATCGAGCATGCGCTGCACTTCGGCAATCGTCTCTTCCGCTCTCTCGGGACTCAGATCCTTTTCTTTCGCGAACCGATCGTACGCTGACACACCAGCTTTGTAGGCGCTCAACGTCAGCGCGTTCACCTTCGCTTGACCAATACGATCGAGAATCTCATCCAACTGATTCAAGTACATTTCTTTTCTCACCAGTCCTTTGGTTAGTCGTTGCTTTTGACGAAGCGCATTTACTGCAAGCACCCGCTGATTCTGCTTGACACATTTTCGGGCTAATGCTGCAAGATCTGTCAGTTGACTGTAGGTCGACCTAATGTCCTCTTCCAGAGTCAGCCGAGACCACCAAAGTTTCACCACGCTCATCTCGTCGTCACTGACATCACTGACGGGCTGACCGCGCGATGAAAACGCAACGAACTTTTTCAAACTTGGCAGTGGCGAGTCGGATCGAGTTTGATCCGAAGCGTCGATTCGAAACACAACCAGCTTTCTTTGCTTTTCGAGCGACGCAAGAATCAAGTCTATGCTTTTCTGATCGTTACTAACGCGCTCTACGGATTTCAACAGGCAGTCGTAGGTCATCGCATGAACGCATTCGGAGAGGGTGAAGGCGTTGTCCGCATTCCGAAGCGAGCTCACGACTTCGTTACACTTTGCTTCGAACGCACGCACGGAAAGGTAATAGCCCTGAACAGCGCGTTTCTGCTTCAGTGGACTCAGACTTTTATCGACCAACCACTTGATTGGTTTTCTAACAAAACTGTTCAGGCCCCACCCGACCCAAGAGCTGTTCATTGATATGTCTTGGACGTATTCAGTGACAGGAACAATCGTTTTTTGCTCTATCATTGATTCCCACACCACGTTGAGGCCAAGCGGCAACCGTCCATTTTTTGTCAACACACTGGAAAAGGCATGAAATTCCAGACAAACAGAGGTGCTGTGCTGATACAAGTCCAATATCAGGCTTTCCCAGAAGTCCATCTTTGACTTCCAGTGTTCTGGATTGTCCGCCGAGCTCGGAGGAAATGCAGAGAACATGAAGTCCATGCGCTCGTCATCACTCCACGCCGAACAAATATCAGAGGGCAATTTCTTAAACATGCTGTGACCCGTCATCACGTCAGTTTGTTTTCTTCGATTGGGATGCTGCGGTGTTCAAATTTTGAGCTGAAGAAGATATCGAAACAGTTCCGTCAGCAGTAGCTAACAATTGACCAAATGATTTGCCATAGATTGCCCAAGCCAAATATATTAAGAAGATCAGCACAATACAAAGAGTGGCTTCAATGCAAATCACTTGAACTTGCCAGTCGGCAGACTGCCAGGACTCTAAAAATGCTGAATAAGCATTATGGGCCCAAATCACCATTTTCTATAAAATGAATATGATTAAATAAAGCATATCTGTTAAATATAAATATTGGCAAGATTAGGTATTTCAAGGCTGTTTTTTTTCGGTCATTTTTTAGCCATAGAAAAACTTTAGTCATTTCGGCCAGAATGCCTCAAAATACAGGGCCAATAAACACTGTTATGGTGAGTTTTAATACAACTGTGAGACAAATGACCAAAATGCCTCAACGAAAAAAAACAGACTCAACGTCAGTACAGAGGTAAAAAATAAGCATCATGAGACTCATACCAAACAATCTGTTTATAAGATAGCTATGCAATGATTTGAATACAGTCAGCATTGTCAGACATATGGAATGGTAACACTCAATGACTACATACTATAAGAGGTACAATTGAGTGCACAGAAAATCATTTCTTTGCTTAGTGATGCACGTACCATACAGCATAAAATGAACATGATTTGATACATTTTGCACTAAGGAGCAAAAGCATTTTGAAAATAGGGCTTGACAGTTCTATTCATCACTTGAAATTAAATCGGCATTACTTAATTTTTTGATTTGCTTCAAACAACAATTGACAATTTTCCTAGAAACAAGTTCTGCTCCCAATCCAACGTAAGGTGCCCAATCAGCAAGCAGAAAAGTACTTTACACTTCTTGGCTGGTAACCCAATCTTACCAAGACACTTATATGTTGTACAGTGAAACCATCTACTGTAAATGCTTAAAAGGAATGACGTAAAGGAATGACTTTTTGGGCTGACAGCAACTTTCCTTATGCAAATTTTAAATAATACATCACCCCAAGTTACTTACATTCTAACACAAAGCAGCACTGTCAGTGGCTTCAATGAGTTGTAACAATGCAGCTTCCTTTGTTGGATGCTGTCAGCCTGTTTAACGGCTTAAAGTAAGCCAGCTGGTTTCATATCTGTCAATCTGTTCTAAGAGTTCAGCAAGTGTTGCAGGTACTTGGTGTTCTATCGTATGGTGCTTATTGTAAATCATTCATTAAGTCAACTTGTCACACACTGAAAGGCACTTTGGATACTTGTTTGTTTATTGACATCCATGAAGACAAAGACATTGTCTGATCAATATTCTACAGATATATGTTTTCACGATGAACAACATGAGCTAACTATGAGACCATTTAGGATAGTTATGAACATTCACTTAGATTTCACCATGCCTGAAAAATTGGAGAAAGCCTGTTCATTGATTTTGTGTACAAGTTTGCCATGATCTCATGTTAGCAGGATTGTAGTGGGCAACTGCCTGGGGAAGTCAGTAGATTATTTGCCAGGCCTTGAAAATGTTAGCCTTTACCAACAACAGTTCTACTTATATAAATTTCCCAAACATGCTTCATATTCACATGCAGGGATTTTTTATAGTTTGGTTTTGGGGTCAAATCATTATAATCCAACAAGGGGTGTAACCCAATGTCACAAAAATGCCTCATTTTTTTATATAAGGTGCACCCACATGTAAAATGGC
>JGI24021J15306_10008724_pt1 | contig 12490 bp, 7 predicted proteins | sample Ectturendosymbi1_FD_15306 | JGI IMG/M metagenome (IMG submission 15306)
AACAATAGTGTTAAGAATGTGTCTGTAACCCTATGGTTCTGTCTTCAATGCAGTTGCAAAAAGTGTCTGTAACCTTGTGATTCCGCCGGCTTCAATGTCTGGTACTACGTTGTGTATTGTCTGTTTTTATCAACCTGCGTTCTGCAGAGTGTGTGTGTTCATACTATGGACTTCGTGTCTGCTATAAACAAATAAATTGAATTAAATTTGTGGGTGCCATATACCATTCCAAGGGGGATCCAAAATCTTGTAATGGAGAAAGCAACACTTGGTTTGCGTTGGCAAGGCTATACATATTAAAGGAGTTGAAAGGTCAAAAACAAATGTTTAACGAATGTTTGGTTGATTATTTGAAGAAAAATTAAGCTATTTTTGAACTTTTACAGCGGTTCATTTGATTTCGAACCATTTTTTTTTACTTTTTCACAAAATTTTCAGCTTCGGCAGACCATGGTCCACCTCGGCAGGCTACGGCCATATAAAATAGACCTACTGCGTCTGGCTTCTGCCGACACTCTCCGAAGGGAGGGAACATCGGAACACAAACCTCCGTGAGCAGAATTTGCAGTGTACCGAATAACTTGTCTAGAGACGCATAAAGCTTCGTTTCAGGGTGCTATAGACATGATGTGACGCCATTGATATTGTTTAACGCTAGATTTTAACACCAACGTCCGTTGCACGTGTCTTATTATGTTTTCTTTCTGGAAGTTAGTTTCTGACCAGATTGCTTGAAAATGTACCATCGATACAAGTTAACATTACGTAAACCACATCATTCTTTTGTGAAAGTTAACTTTTCCACACACTATTTCACAGAAAAGACGAACATTTTTGTTGAGTATTCAACACAGAAAAGCCTGTCATGGGGATCTCAAAATGTACTATTGTTGTTAATCGACAAGCACTGCCCCCATAGATTTTGAAATTTAATATTTTCCTATCAATTTTAGTAGAAAAATATTATTCTCTTAGTTTCGAGTTGGTAAAATGAAATCTTATCGCTGTTGCCTCCCCCCCCCGGAAAATATTCTTCCGACGCCTGTGAGCACAGCAATAGAAACGAATAATCAGTCCTCATTCATACTTGATGTTAGAATGTCTTCATTTCTCTACCACTACCGGATTCCAGTATGAAAATTAGTGAATGCAGTTGTAGCTGGTGCGTTGTTTCAGTGTTTGGCACCTCTGTGTTGACGCCTTTATCAACCAACACCTAATCTGTAATGTGCTTTGACCATGGGCGTCCGCAGAAATTTTTGCAAAGGGGACAACATCGACATTTTGCTTATCCATTTCAGATTACTGACGATGCAATGCAAATGGACGTTCACGAAACGTTTTACCTTTACTACGCCCCAAAGATAATGGCCAATGTTCATTGGCGTCGGAGGGAGACAGGCAGGGACCAAGCGCCCTGGATTTTGAAATGTAACATTTTTCCATTAGATTTTTAGCACAAAAGGTTGATTTCTTAGTTTCGAGTGGGTAAAATGAAATTTCACCACATTTGGCTTCCCTGGATAAATCCTCATGGCTACCCCAGGAAAAATCCAAGAAAAAAATCATAGAAAACGTCCTTCCGACGCCCGTGTTACGGCAACGGTCATAATAATGCGCTTCATTGGGAGCAATTACGATGATTTACGCAATAGGCTATCTTCAGATTTTCCAAGCAGGGTACCTCTTTTTAATGAAGCACTTGCGAGGTCGATAACGAAATCACAAATTATGACTTTATGTTGTCCAACAAGACTTATCAGCGTCTCTTTGAAACAAAAACTGCAAACGTCTGAGATCTCGTCCAAAGCGATCAATCAGACTTCCAATAAAACATTGCTTGGTTTTGCTGATTATTCACGGTGAACGCTCATCACACATAAACCGGACAAGCGTTCATTTGACATTGTCGATTGAAGCCACGCTTTCACATTTTTCGGCATGAAAGTACATCCAACACGGTTTTGTCTGTTTTGTTTTTCTTTTGTACCTCATCAATAATTTTTTATTTTTTTACTTTTTTATTTGAGCCTTTTGTTTCTGAGAGCTTTTGCTTCTAAGGGACTGCAGCTGTTGTTTAAGTCTTGTTGGACAACATAAAGTCATAATTTGTGATTTCGCTATCGGAAGGATTTTTTCTAGGGGGACCAAACTCNTGACTCTGGAGGCCTCCAGTTTGTGGCAGCCCCTGGGCAGGTGCCCACTTTGACCTCCCTTAAATTTGGCCCTGATTAAGTTATTCACTTAGGTACATTGACCACACTCACAATCTCACACTAACAATGGATCTTTCAAACTTGCGGAAGCATTGCAACAGATTCACTTATGCTTCTTTTCATACTGTATAAAACCACATGGCTTACCGCTATCAATAGTCACTGTCTCGCTGTATTACCTGCCAAGATGTCTGCCTTCAAAAGTCACACACGGCAAAACACTTACTAACGTAACTTGAAGGAAACCTTAAAATCAGTGGTGCAAAATTTTCTGTGAATTTTAGCAGGGCGCAGAAATTTTTACTAGCGCACACATATAAGATTTGCCATTCAACATTTATATGCATAAAGTATAAAATATAAAACAAAACGTTCGCGCACTCCAAGTTCTTGGTCGGGTCGCGCGAGTGCGCGAACGCATTTTAGCAACTCTTCTTTGATGTCTTGTAGCCATGTTATTGTTACACAAACCAACAATAGAACAGTTCGCACGCAAGCTTCGCAACCCGCCTTTGCAGGCAAAGAAGCGGACACAAGCTCATCATTGCATGACACCAGAACAGTGAACTCAATGGCACTTGCGCAGTGTGAGTGCCATACAGGAAAATAAATTGTCATTGCAAAGAATTAACTCAATTAATCGGAATTAAGCTGCTGACTTCAGGCTGTTTAGAAAACTTTAGTTCTTAGTCTCAATTTCCAGGGGAAAATGACCGTTTTTCCCCCCTGCGAACGCACATGGCTATGACTAACCATTTATGTGCTCTTGTGTTATTCGATTACCCTTGTGATATGGACAATCAGTGTGAATCAAACACGCAAATGAAATAAAAGCTAAGCACATGGTTCTGCAGAAGCACACCTGTGGAAGCAAACTTTGATTTAATATACAAATACAGCAAAAGCACAATAATAGAAGTGATATATACAGTGGAAGAACAACAACCAGAAGCAAATTATTTGTTTTATTGCATAAACCCAACTTGCTTCCACGAAATCAAAAAAGCAACGGTTCTTTTTCTTTTAGAACAGAACCAAAGCGAAAACCCGCAGTGCATGAATGCTCTCTCACATTTTTTTGTTAAAAGCATAGCAAAATGGCGCAGTCGGTCCTGGATAAACCTATGAAATGTTGCAGCGGCCTGCTGTTAAGGTACGTTTTCTTAAAACATAACTTGTGGTTGTTTGCCAGTAGCAATTCTGGTACTTCAATAAAGTCTGTTCCATGCTTGTTGTATCCCTGTATAGATAGTTTCGAATTTCACTGAGCTTTAAACCTATAGCAGAAACAACACCAAAACGTCTGAGGACCGAGAACTAACCCAACAAGCACCATTTTTCATGAAAATTTTGTTGCTATTCTTTACTTAGCACTATACGAAAAGTTAAAGATGTGTGTGGTGGATCAGACTTATTTGATGGCTTTACGCATCTTTTGCAAGAAATCTTAAAGATTCGACAAAACCTGTATTGTTTGCATTTTCTCTTTTTCAGAAGCAAAGCTAAAACAACTTGCTTGCTAGCGGGCAAGCCTTCAAGAGATGCTGTTTGTCCGCGTCGAGATAACCCGCAGAGTGAATGATGACCGCATCAGTATCCAGGGAAACTCGCCCATCAAACAGAGATTGTGTACATTTCTTCCCTCGAAACGTTATGATGCGCCCGTTGTGTTCACATTTTATATCAGTTGTATGGGAAACTTTGGAAGTAAGCTCGTTACCTCCGTAGGAAATGTGGATGCTTTGCTTCTCGTTCATGAACAGGCAAGTGTGCCGGTCTTCATATTTCGTCAATCGTTTCAAACTGCGACTTCCGTTTGTATAGACGGCAGCCAGCAACACAGAGCCGTTTTCACTGGTTTTGAAAGTCACAGTTTTATCAGGTGTTGTGTCATCGCCATCCCGAAAAATCCACGACCTCAAAGAATTTCCAAACTTAACTTCGACTTTCACAGCTTTTCCTTGCCCAATCACTAGAACCGTCACAACGTCGTTGAGCTTTTTCTCACTGTGCTCATGTTGAACGTCATCCTCACACGGAACACCAGGTTTATCTTAAAAATTTTTTATGCATATTCACAAATCAACTATAGACAGGAGAGGCCTAAAAGTAAAATCCAGTCTTGCAGTCATCATGATTTTAACTATACGAGCAGATTCGATTGGGCTGAAGTTACGAAAAACTGCTTTAGATCAGTTTAAGCCGATAAAGGATTCGACGATTTAAACCTGCTGTTTTTTAAGATACATAAACTGTACACAAAAAACAAACATGAGGTACGGGGTGTTCGAAAAATATTTTATCATTATGCAATCTAGAAAACTTCCCCAATGTTTTTAATGATCTCACAATTGAACAGTATTGAATAGAAACAACTCAAAAATGTAAGTTTTATGTATTTATCGTTTCATGTACAGAAATGACGTTTATTTCAATAAAGAGGTTTGTGTGTTGGTATTTTGGAGCATTCAAACAGCGTGCATTTACACACAATTCCATGAAAAAGCATCAGCTACAGTAAAGATTTGTGAGTGGCACAAAAAGTTCAAAAAGAAGATTGTTTGTGTAAGGCTAAAAGATCTACACGACGACCGGGATCGAAAGAAATAGTCCAGAAAATTTGAGAAGCATTTGTTTGAAGCGAAAAAGTTCCAAAAACGAACAAAACTGGAAATTAGTGGTTCGATCACCAGCGACTTGTGGCGGTCAACACAGTACTCAGACAAAATTAACCAGAGTTTTCCTCGATGGGCCCGACGGCATCTTTTATCGAGTTTGTCCAGACAAGGATAGAAATCTTTGGCATGATCCCAGATGGTTTGATGATTTGAACAGCTCTCTAGCTCAATCGGCTGGCGAGTTATGTTGGTGCAAAGTTCTACAAAAAGGTAGTGCACACGGTAGTTGAAGGTTACTATTGGACATAGATTAAAAATTTTGGGCCCTCTCAGTAAACTCTTCGCTCCCCCTAGTGTCCCAAGCTGGTTACGGGCCTGTAGACACTTAAGAACTGACCTCACCAAGAACTGATTTCACACATTTCCCCTTTCAACATTCATACCAGCATTTATATAATACGTCAAAGAAACTTATCTTCCCACGACCCATAGCTTTCCTGTTATCTAAGCTAAGTCTTCTCAAACTATGGGTCAGCAAATGGAGTTTTGGGGTCGCGAAAGAAATTGGCTGACAAATCAGATATAAAATCTTTGCAAACTTTACACGAAATTTAAAAGTAGACTTGCAGTGAATTTATTTCTACTGCACCTTTATGGGTAATACCGTGTTTCATGCTGTCAGTTATTTAGCCTACTAGGACGTCTGCCTGATCTATCAAAAGATGCTGATAACAACTCAGCACAATTACGTGTTGTTACGTCATGATTGTTTTAACGTACTGACCAATATTGACGTTATTGCATTTATTCCAACACGAGGGCACACTTGTGTCTAGGACTTTAATTCTAGTCTAGGGGCTAGGCTAACTGCTTTGAGGGCACACGAGTAGTTTTAGACTAAAGTTAAAAGCTTCACACTCAGAAGTACTTTGGAATTTCATTTAGAAAAAGTTTGATCTGCGAACCATACAACTGAAATTTCAGGAGGCCACACACTTGCCATGCCCAGAATGAGTTTGCGTAATTATAAAACAAAAAAGTTTGCAGATGGAATTTTCATAACAGAGTTTGTGATTTTTGGATAAGAACAAGGAATGAATACCCAGTCATTTATGACCTAGTCATTTGTAAACTATTAGCCTTTTGCACAACATATTTGTGTAAAGAGGCATTCTCAAAATTGATAATCATCAAGACCAAAAAACGATCTTTTTTGAAAAATGTTGAGAATGTCCTTTGTCCTATGTTGTCTTGCATCAACCTACGTGTATGGATGATCTGTGTAAAAATCATCAAGTGCCTCTATCCCATTAGTTGCGCTTGATAACTTCTATAAATTGAATGACTTTTGTTGTTTTTTTCGCCTTATTATTTCCATTAAGTGGTTGTTTTATTACCGTATGTGACTTTCGCGGGTTGTGTGCATTTGTATGATTTCCCCAGACAAAAAATGCTTCTTGAGATTTGTAATTGGGCATTCACATGTATCACTAATATCTAGGCTATCCATGAAGGAGTCGCATAGAAATACCTTTTTCAAAATGGGATTGCAGTACAAAAAAGTTTGAGAAGCCCTGAAAGCCAATCATTGCCCACTGCGAAAATCATTGCTCATTGCGAATGGTAGCTTCGTTGTCAGCATTTGCCTTGGTAAGGTGGCAGATGTGTAGGTAACGTTTCTGAATTCACGTTGACTGCAAGCGTTTTTAGCATAGTCTGGTAAGAAATTATCCAGGAAAAATATGTTGTAAGCCTGTGCTGTATCTTTCCACTGTGCAAGAATATAACAGCCGGTTTCCAAGGTATACTATCAGGTAAAATCGTATTTGTATCCCGGGCTTGTAATATCAGGCGTATCTTACTGCATCAGAGTTGTCCGATGAAAATTCATCACACCAATGAGCTGAAATCCAGTTATTTAACCAATAGCACTGTATCTTTCATGATAGTACAGCTATTTTAGCTAATGAGCAATCGTTTTACAGCAGTGTTTAGAAGCCTTTAGGACAAGATGGCGCTAATTTGATTCACATTGTGAAAATTAACATTGTGTGTTTGTCTGCAAATGTTTCCCTGTTTTTCAACGATATTCCATAGAGAGCTAAGACTTTTTACTTATATTCGAGTCAGTAACATAAAAAAAAATATTTTATTTTATAAAAGAATATTTTATCTACGTTTTTGTCAAGTTTATAAAAGAATATTTTATCTACGTTTTAGTCAAATTAGTCTTGTCATGGAAATTTTAATGCTATTATGCTAGTTAGGAAAATTGTAACCAAACTGTTCTTTATTAGATCAACCAATATTCTTTGCTCTTCTGGTGTGAATTTAGGACGTTTCTGTTTATATAAATATTATGTGTTAAATGCAATACATTGTACGGGGACTTCAAATCACCAAGCACCGGCTCTGATCGATAGCTTCAGCTTCAACAACCCAGGTGTTTCAGAGCAAAAATATATTCTACCGACTGTTCATGTACTGTCTGAATTGCACTAAAAAAGATAGCTGGCACTCAGTGGGCAAATCCTAAAGTTAAATTACACTTTAGCATTCGTTATACGATAATCATGTTTTTTTCTAATGGGTAATCCTCTTGAATAAGATATCTTTTACGCGTTCAAATTGATTAGGTTTTATAAACCTTGGCGTACAAAACGAGGAATGAGGTTCCCAAAAGAAAACTGAATTTAAAACAAAAATTTATGCAGGAGACTGCGAAGATCTTCATACACGCAAACATTTTGACCAACAACCTCAGCGGGCTCAATAACCACGTTTCCCGTACAATGACAATTTTCTAATAGTGTTTCTAGNTAAATCTTTAATTAAAGTTTCTAGGAAGATTTTAATTAACGCAGTGGTACGTCTAATAAAATCTAATTTTTCTGATTGCATTAGGTTGGTGAAGCATGAGAGACGAACACTCAAAAAAGTTACTCCGTTTGCAGGTGACCTCCTGCGTGCTTGCTGCAGCACATGCGTCATGAAAACTAAACAAGCAGATTTTACTGTGCTTAATCAAGCACCATAGTTTCTTAAGCTGAAAGAGTTACAAGAAGAGTTGGTGGTTAAAAATGAAAATGTGTATGAAGTGTACAAGTTTTTAAAAACAGCGATATCGCATTACTTGATTTGCAATTTATGTAAGGTTTGAAAAAAATGTGTGCAGGTGGTAGCTGGTAAGTGTATTTCTGTTCGTTGAAAACATCAGCAAGGTCAACAACTGATATTATTAAAACTTAACACACGTTAAATAAGGTATAACATCTGTCTAAAGTAGAATGACCACACAAGCCACACCTTCTCTGGATAATTCGTCGCAAGTCCATTTTGCTTTCCTCACAAATTCCGAAATAGTTTCTTCGAACGTCTTGACTCCATCTCCAGCCACATTCACCTTGTTATAATTGCCATATAGGGTCAAAAACAAATTTAGTGTGTATGCCACCATAATACCTATCCTGGCTTTTGCACTGTATGAAATCAAACACCTTTGCAAAAAGAAATATGCACAATCACAACTACAAGGATAGGTTCCGCCACGTCCGTACATCGAAAATCTTCTTCTCAAAAGATTTATAAAATTGTTTCAAAAACTTTTAGAAAATAGGTCACAGTATATGAACTTAAGTTTTTTGACGTGCAAGCTTAGGGTACCATGTGTTTCACAAATAATAACAAAAAATAAAAATTTCCCGTTGAACCAAAACTTGCAAACTATGGTATTTATGTAGCGACTTGGGTGATGTGCCATCAACAGTGTGTTGGCCAAACAGTAATCAAAGTTTCCACCAGATGGTCATCGCACCGAAGTTATTGGAACAAACCAGATAAAATAAAGATGACGACGATCAAATGTCCTTATCAAAGCACTATCCAGTAATCAGTGTTCCATAGTATCATAAAAAAAACACGTATAAATGAGGTTTGTATTGTTACATTTATTGAAAAAAAAAACAGTTTTCACTCTCTGGATACTTGTGAAGATAAGTATTAAAAGCATGATCCTCCCTCGTGTGGAATAATTCTTTCACTCTATTGTGTTGTTCTTTGGCTTGTTTTGACCTATTTCACCACACAGTGGGCTAACATTGTTGTTATCTCCTATCAAAGCGTTGAGCATGTAATTTTAAAAGCGCTCCCTGGAGTTTGGCTGCTAACTTTGCGAACACATAGACGATCAACCGGGGCCACCGTGAGAGAAGACCTTTCAGCATCTGAACGGTATCAGCCAAAGTAGTCATCATTTTCAGGAAACTGAAAACTCCCACTGGAGCCGAAAGACGTCCTTAGTTAAAACCGCTGTTGGAACCATTTGTATAAGCGCGGCGCGGTATTGTTAGCAGTGGGCTTCTAGTAATAAGAATGCGACAAAAGTAAAAAGCCGAGACGTTTTTAAATTTATTTTTGAAATGGCCCTTGGCATGGGAAGAAATTCCTGGTGATTGTGGGAAATTAAACAAAAAACCTCCACTGCACTGTGGTGGAACACGTGCTACTGGCTCCTTTCAGTAGCAGATTATTGTTTGTCAGAGCTTGGGTTAAACCACGTGCTTTTAGGAAAGTTTCAGAAAGATTGCCTCGAGGCACATTTTGGTCAATACCGCTGTAACTTTCTGGTGTAAAATATAATATGTCCTCATGACAAGTCATGGCTTCCAGATGAAAATTTCAATAACGGGCCAAATAGTGCGAAAAAGGCCAGAAAAAAGCCAAACCGATTGCTTAAAGCCCAGAAAAATGTCAAACTTTGTTTGTGGTATTGCCATTCCTTTGTTATAGAGAAACATCTAAACTACAAGAATAACATCAGAAATTTTCTTCGAAATTAATATTGAATTTTTTCTGGAATTGTACTGGAGATCATTACTGATACTTCTCTGACTTGTCATGGTTTGTGAGATTGCACACTTTGGGTATAGTGGTTCCAAAATTTGCACACTGATCCATTAGCGCCCATACGAAAGTAATTTCCCATCCACTTCTGTACTTACGACCAGAATCACAACAGCCCTTCCAGTTCGGCAGTTCCTCGACGTCATTGTGGCATTTCTGTCGCGGAGACGCACACCTGTCTGCAAGCGTTGATCCTGCTTAGTACTTACAACACAATACACATGTGCACGTATTTCTAGTGATTACGCAAAAACTTTATTCAGCAACTCGTATCCTTCAAATATTACTACCATCAGAACAGGGGCGATCACAAAAATTTTGCAAATGTATTTCCGAAAGAAATGAAATTTTAATATTTTCCTTCATAGGAACCTGTTTCAGCGTAAAAAGACCAAAAAAGAGCTAAAAGGCTAGACGAACTTTTTATAGCCAACCAACTTGAGATGAGGCCAAAAAAATAGCCAAATAAAATTGTTTATGCCAATCAACTTGAAACGAAGCCAGATTTCTGAAACTTAGCCTAAAAAAGGCCAATCTGGAAACCCTGCGACAACTTTTTGAAAGTGATAAAAATCTTCGCCTACCTTCTTTAAAGTTGGAACTAAAAGAAACATCATTTTGACAATTTTTTATTTTGATTGGAATGAGTTTGTTCGCGTACCAAACGAGTGGTCTTTTATTTCCATCACCAGAAATGGTTAGCATTGCTTTGATGAGCTACTTGGTTATTATTAAGATTTTTGAAAGTGACGAGTATCGGGAGTGTTCTTCCCAGCTCTATTTTCCTGTTACACTATCACAATCGATCTTGGAAGCCGAGGATTTTCCATTTTTTTCAATGGGCAAATGTGAAAACAGCCATAGTCTACGTACAATAGTAAAGATGGCTTATTGGATTTTTTCAAGCATTCTGCTGAACAATTATTGTTTTACTGTAATAGGAATGATCTACTTACCAATGATAAATTATCAAAAACGAGAAAACTGCAAACTTTAACTTTATTTGGCAAGTGTAAGCACTCACTCCAAGCTGTACAGCCATTTCACACTGAACGTTGTGGTTACATCGCTGAAGACTTTGTATAACCATAGTAATGTGTCAGTGGCGCAGGGTGGGGCAGTATGGGGCAACTACCCCACCCAAACGTCTGTGGCGCCCCTGAATGGCGACCCTTTTTGGTGCCCATGGAAGTAGAAACAGAGTTAAAAAAACTCTAAAATAAATGATGTTTTACGCTTGGTCCAACGTCAGGATTAACGTGCCGGATTTACCCCAACCTCTTATCGAATAACGTGAACAATGCTATTGTTTCATAATAGTACCACTTTTTCGTTACGTCTTTGCCGAGTGAGAACCGTCCAGCCTTACGTTCAGGGTTGCCAATTTGGCTTTTTTGAAGCCAGATTTTGAAATACGGGCTTTTTTTAAACACCTTTGGCTTTTTATGAAAATATAAGAGCCAGACAAAATCTGGCTCATTCTGGATTTTTTTCAGTCGGAAAGGCTTGGCTCTGGCAAAACATTGTCTGAGCTGCGTATTCTTTATAAATATCTATCGATGTATTTAATAAGAAACAAATGCATGACAGTGTAGTTACGGGGAAATAAAATGCTTCTGAAGATTGGAATTGTATTATATCACTGTTTCTGACGAGTTTTAATGTCCGTTTTGTGTTTGGTAATGCATGCTTCCTGTGTATATGCCTTAAAACGGCTATATGGCTTTTTTGGGACAAGGTCTGGCTTTTTTTGGTGAAGACAGGTTGGCAACCCTGCTTACGTTAAGTAATTACAAACTGACCGTTCTCGACTTGCCGCTGGACTGTACAAAATCGGTCTGTTTTTTTTGCAAGTGTATTTCTTTAATGCCTGATGACAGCCTCGAAAGGAAAGGCAGCAGTGAAAATAAGAATGCAATATGGAAAACTTATAACTGACTCAAAATTTTACAAGCCTCCAAAATGAAAACGTAAAGCCAGTTTCAGGGCTGTTGTCAGTGCAGTTCGTGAGTCCGCAGTATGTCTGCAACGTAGGTTTGCAGTGAGTGGATGAGTTTCCTGACGGAACTAAGCCCTGATTGAACCATAATGCAGCGTGTAAAAAGCCTGAGATGTATGCGTTAGCAAATAACTCGCCGCTACGTGACAAAAATGCATTGAACATGCTCGATTAGCTGAAAGAATTATGACCTAACCATGCAGTTGTGCAACTCCTCATCCATATATGTTGTGTTTTTCCCTGACAGAGTTTCAAAACTCAGAGCACCTTGTACAAAATGCACTGTACTTAATATTCGGAGAAGATAACGGAAAACAAGGCAGACAGTTCGGCTTACGGCTTGAGCAAAGTAATGTAGAGCTGTAGAGAGCGTATCGAATAGAATGAGTTACGAATAAAGGCGACAGTATTTCGCGACTGACCAAGAGGTACAGAGCGCGCAAAACAAATCAACGCGCGGCGTGAAATAAATCATTTGCCGGCAGAAACAATGCAACAGCCAGCGCCGCAGAATTTGTGCTAAATTTGCACAAGGAAAGTTCGACAAAACACAACTCTTAACAATACACATGGACAACGCAGAGGAGTATTGAATTACTGCTAGGGGCGTAACGAGGTTAGATGGCGCCCGGGGCAAGAAGCAAGTTTGGCGCCTCCGTGTTCGAACGAACCTGAGGTCTTTCGGAAGCAAATGTACTGTATTGAAAAACTTGTGACATTGCTAGGACTTTTCAGCGACCCCGCAGTCATTCGGC
>JGI24021J15306_10008728_pt1 | contig 12483 bp, 9 predicted proteins | sample Ectturendosymbi1_FD_15306 | JGI IMG/M metagenome (IMG submission 15306)
CGACGAGCTTCTGGTGCTTGTCGATTGTGCAAGCGTCTTGTAGCACTGTGCCTGTATCACGCCAAGTTTTGTCAGGTCAGCGAACTTACGGCGAGCCGTGATTATTGGCTTGATTGAGACTTTTTCTTAATGTTCTTATTACTTGTATTTCGTCTACAGGAAGCAAAGTGCGTTGTTCCGTTTTGTCTCAACCTTAAGAACAAGATGAAGCAACAAGAAAAGCATGGTCGACGTCAGCAGAGTTTGACCATGAAGAGGAGAATGGCCATCATGACTGCCTCTGCCTCCAATTCTAACCAGGCTGGCCCGCACACTCCTGTCGCTTCTGACTATGGTGCTGGACCTGGAACTCCCAAGACTGAACAGCCTGGGACACCAAGGTCTAACCATATGATGGGTCCCCCTATGCCAGGCTCTCAGCCTGATGGGCCTGGCACTCCTAATTCAAATCAAATGGGCCTCATGAAGCCAATGAACATAATGCCAACTCATACTAACCAAACCGCACAAGTCATTAGTCAGCAACCGGTGCATTCTGCTGGTCAGGTTGGGATGGTTGCGCAGGTGCAATCGGCCGCCATGATGTCACCCGTGGGGCTGTCCCCGTCACCACAGATGCAGCAGCAACAAACGCAGCAGGTACATCCGAACCAAATGCTTAGTCCCCAGAATGTGCCCAGTTCCTATGCCGGCGTGGTAAGGACTGCAAGCATGCATCAGCCTCAAGACTCAACCTCCCCCAGTTCAAGCTGTTCGCTCTGCCAGGCAAGCTGAAGAGGTCGCAAGAGCGCAAACCACCAGTGCTCCTAGGCCGTCGATGCCTGGCTTTCCGAGTCAGATGAATCCCAACCTGTGTTGTATGATTGTGTAGAGTGCTTGAGGTGTTGATGAAATTGTCATCTGGATTCCCACTGAGCATGAAGTGCATTTTGCAGTACCATTGCTAAGTGTGCTTTAATGTGAGTCAGTACGAAACGAAGTCCCAAACAACCAGTGCTGATTCTTTTCAGAAGCTTTGGATTTATTAGCTCAGTTGACATAGGCGTACGAGGTGGGGGGAGCGGCAGCCCCCCTGGCTTGAAAAAATCGCAAGTTACTCAAAATTCCTGAATGATAAAAATATATGCTCAATACAGTGAAAGTTTCAGGGCAACTCTGTTTTTCAGTGCAAGCGAAGTTGCTCAAAAATCCTGAATGTAAAAAGTATATTCAATACAGTGAAAAATTTCAAGGCAAACTCTGTTTTTCAGGGCAAGCACGAGTTGCTCAAAAATGTTGAACGTTGAGAAAATTTTCAATACAGTTTGTTCAGTGTATATTCACATGGGGGTGATCCGTGTAATTTGAGCTAGTGTAGTGTGTAATCTGGACCAAAGTCGTGACTGGTTATAGAAACACCATGGGCCAAGATCGGTTGAACAGTGTTGCCCTAATCAGCATTGAACGTTGTTATGCCAACAAGGTAATTGAGAATGACATTGATAGTGTCATAGACAACTTTGCTAAGAGGAAACGGTAGGCACAAGTATTTCGTATGAAGGACTGAAATGACCTGCCGCTTAAATATTTGGAATTGCGCATGTTTATGCAGTAGTCACATTGTATTGCTTTCTGTCATTGCATTAAAGTTAAGTACTTTATGAATTCCACTTTACTAAATGTCTGTTCATGGTTTCTTTATTCGAATGGTAACGATCTTACGACAGAACATCGTACAATACCGTACATGGTACAATCACAGTATACGAATACGATGCAATACCTATAGGCACCCTGGGACATTCATTTTGAGTGCGTGCTTCATTTCCCGAGGTGCCCATATAGAGCGCAAATAGGATTTTATACATTTGAGCTCAGAGATACTTCTCTCGCAACCGGCAATTGAAACACCAATGGTAAGATATAGTAGACACAATCATAAATGCGGAGTCGAGTAGACGACAGTTTGTTAACCATTCTGAAACGTCAACCGCAGCAGCATTGCGTTCGAATGTGGTACCTTTGCTTCGTACGAGCCGTTTAAATCTATCAATTTCCGCAATCAACTCCGAAAAGTCAATTTCGTCTTCATATATGCTCTAAGAGCATTGAAACAAGTCTCGTGGTTTTTGTTTTGCAGAAGCTCGTGTGGGTTCAAAAATGCAAACATATCATTCAACTGAGTAATTCCGTTGAATCTTCTTTCTGCTTCTATCTTGTATCTGTTCAAAGCTTCAAACATACATCGTCTCACTTCTTCAACAATGGTTAGACCTGCGTCTTCCGCGTTTTCTCCAGCCATTCTCTTTTTCCTGCGCACTCTCCGTTCTTCAACAGGAACACCTTGCTCTTTACATATTTCTAACGCGGTATCAATGGACTGTTTGACCAGATCATCTCGTTTTTCAGTTAAAAAAGCGACTAACGCTTTCAGTTTGTGAGAACATTGCGCTAACGACAGTCCTTTTTGCTGCACGTTAGTTTGAGCCTCATGTGATTCTTGGAGAATAACCTTCCAAAATATTAGAAAAGAGAAAAATGTGAAAGACTGAATCGCATCTAAAATGCCATGAGCATCTCCACGAGCATCACGATTTTCATTTCAACCACATAATTCGTCTAAGATGACTAACAGTTGCTATTGGGCAGTGGCATCATGAAGCTGCAATCTTAATTTCTACTTTCCTAACTTTAGTGGTGACAGATTTACTAAGTACTGGAAAATTCAACCCTCCAACATCTGCAACTGCATTTTCATTACTTTTGTGGTCTACGGCGTTATTATGATGTATATTAGCGGGCCGCGGCTTGCTATTTTTCTTTCTTGCGCAGTTTGCAGAAGGGATACAAAACTAGTAGAATATTGCTTTGCAAGCCGTGCAAGCTCTATCAGTCGCTCTTTTAATCTTCTGAGTCTCACATGTACCGTTCCAATCTTTGGATGCATTGAATGACTAAAACCACATGCCCAGAGCTAAGCTCGTTTGTTTCAGAACTTCTCAGCTCTCCTCCAGTCTTGCTTTCCGCTTACCCAAAGCGCACGCTCACTCTCATGTTAAGCAAAATCACTAAAATTTTCACACAGAGCTTTTAAACCACTGTGGTTTCTCTGCTTACGCTTTGTAATATAATAAATAATTTGGTATAAAGTCTCAAATCAACCTTCCGACAAAATATTTTTTGTATATTCCAAAAATTCATATACAAAGCACCTTGAAAATATACAAAATCTTTCAAATTTGGTATATATGTATACCAGCTGGCAAAACTGGCTGGAACCATGCCGCTAGTAATATCGGCTGTGTCGCCCTCATTTGCCAACGAAGAATCTCATGGGGCGTGAGACTTAGCTGATGAAATTAAGAAGGCTTAAATTTTAATCAGTCTGAATAATTTCCTCACATCTTTTCAATTATCTCTGCTCATAATAGATGACTAGATTTTGCCACCCCTGGCTAGATTTTTCCTTGATCGCACGATCTGGAACAAGTCACGTCACCATCAGTTTGTTTGGGTGTGCGCCGCACGCTTAGAGTGTACGTCCCTGGTATTGAAGAATGTGAGAATTACTAGCATTTCAGAACGTAAAAATTAGTGTTGACAACAAGTTTCGAAAAATTAAATCCATGCAGCAAGTATGATACGGGAAATTTTAATGATGCAAATGGCGGTAAAAACAAAGAAATAGAGCTGGACCTTTAAACATACAGACGGTAAAAAGAGATGGACCTTCAAATGCGCTTGATTGATAAAATGGAGGTAAAAAACAAAGAAATAGAGCTGGACCTTTAAACATACAGTTTGATACTACTTTTCTCTCATTTTATATTGTTGTAAGCAAATGTGAGGAGTGGAAAGAGGAAGCATTTTTATGGTCGGTCCCGGGCGACATCAACATCGCTACGCCACTGCAGTAGAGCATGCGGTGGGATATTACCTCGCTCGTTCAAAGTGTAAACCTAATTTGTGCCAAAAAAGTATTACTCTAATAGGCCTAAATATTTTTTTCTTTGTGTCAACAGCAGAATCACGAGCAACATTTTTAAAACTTGTTTTAGACAAAGTGAGCAAGTTTGGGTGGATGAAAATCTAATTACAATTTTGCGTTTTGAAATTTAAAGTAGTGCTTTCGTTTTTTTAATATCTAAATTTATCACCTCTTCATTCTAAATCTTTGGAGATTTCTTACTCAATTACTTGTCGTGTGAGGAGAAAAGTAATTAGGAAAGGTGTACGTAACGTTACAAAAAATTGCAAAGCTTTGTTAGCCAAAATACACGAAATATGTGGCGAAGAAATTTGAGTGTCAATGCAGATGCCCGATGTTAAATAAAAAGAATGTAGTGAAANAGGTAAGTGTTAGATAGTAAAAAACTTTAGAAGTTTGTTACTTAATTGACAAATGATATAAACGACAAAACACCTTGGCAAAAAGTTGAATGACGGAAAGCAACCTTTCCTATGGAGTTACCACTTTGCTGTGCTGTTTTGACCAGTGCTGCTGGGGCTGTATGCACTCGCCTACATCGACTTTGCTCGTTTGAAAATAAAAAGTAATGATTCGCCTCTTCTCCACTTTCTCAAATAACATGGCCTTCTTCAATACTAGGTAGGAGACCAGAATATGGGGCGTTCATCAGGGCATCACCTCCTGTCCTTACACAGAAGGGTTGGTATTGTTTTGTAACGAACAAAAGAATTAAAATTTTTCTGAGTCAAAACAAATTTATTGAAGCGTGGCAACGGCAAACACCTCGAATATTCAATTGGTTCACCGACATTTTTCGAGTGAAAAATGCTTAGACCCTCTAAACGCTGCCAACATTTTCAATGTCCATGCATTTCTTCATGGAATTTGTAAACAAGGCCACAGGTTTGAGGTTGTAAATTACTAAGAGGAAAGTGAAAATGAACGTTTGTAGTATTTGGCCGTTTGCACAAATCTTGGATGATTTTTATTATCTTGATATTTGGAAATGTGCCAGATATTTTGTTGCAGCATTATTCAAGGAGTTAGCTTTAATTACCATCAGAGAAATGTGAGGTCTCGGTCTCGAAATTTGAGCCAGGTCTCGGTCTCGGAGATGACGGTCTCGACGACATCACTGCTAGAGACACCGAAACGCCACTAGACGCAATCGCACACATGCATCCTGTGTCGAATACTCTGTGCTAACCATGTAACTACCACAGCACTACACATGTAAAACGGAAAACCATTTCCCGTACGTAGTTGAGCCGGCTCCACACGAACGAAAACAGCTGCACGGAAGTGAAAAGTATTCACATGAGAGTGAAATATGTTCCAACGCGTTCCATCCTGACACAGAGACAAGTAGGCTGTTAATAGTCAACTACTTTCATCAAAATATTCTTCTACAAAACAAAATTTTGAAAAAAAGAAGCCATCTGCCAACAAATTGGTGACGAGTGACATATCCGTATTTATGGTACGTTACGGACACTTTGTGATTGTGGTGTAATACTGCTATGCAACTACTGTCACAAGTGTAATACCAATCTGCAGCGTGGATAGGGTAAGGAATATTCAAATGCACTATGCAGTTAACAACAGCGAGGTTTCGGCGCCAGTGGGCCCTCAAGTAACAGTCGTACCGCAGACAGGTATGTGTGTATCGGCGTTTCGGGCGTGTACCTGACAGCAAGATGTAACAGCAGGCATAAAACTTAATTTGCAGAATATTCCCAACAAAGTCGTTACACTAAATTTCCTCTAACTCAGTGTTTAACCTTTTTCTACATCAGCACCCCTTTTGGTCACGCCTAAGCAGTCCAGCACCCCCTACCATTGGCTAACACCTGGTTACTATAAAGATAAAGACAAGTGCAGTACATCTTGATCATACGCTCGGTTCATTCTCCAAAACAAAAACAGCAATTATGACAGTAGCATTGACAAAAACAATAAGAAAATAAAGGAANGCTCATGGACAAACCTTTGACCGCCACATACNTGACCTTCTACAGCTCCCTGTGTAATTGATTTCAGCACCCCAGGTTAAGAAACCCTGCTCTAACTGATCCTCAAAACCAGACTTACAAATACTGCGTTAATTTATCGCAGTGATTCTCAACGGGGTCCAGGTAGTCCACCTATCCACTGAGAGTTCCATAAATCTTTGATAAACCGGTCACTGGCCTACGTACAATACAGTTTCGACTAGTTGTTCACTAGATGTTAGCATTGCAAAGTGGTCCATCTGATATTTTTTTAAGAAGATAGTCCATCGGCCAAAAAAGCTTGAGAACCACTGATTTANGGCTATCTTCCCTCATAAGCGAAACACGCATTACCTCAAATAAACGAAAAGATTCAGACAAATAAACAATGAGCAATATGATTTTCACACAAAGCNCTGTACAGTCTACGTCACAATTTCATATCAACTCCGTGTAACTCAATCCTATCAAGTCGATTGTCAAATAATGAAATCCATCAACGCAGCCATCTAAATCCATTTTTTCAGCTCGTACCCTTTCAACTGAAAATAGAGCATCGCTGCTATCTTTCAGTGATCATGGAATTTCTGAGAAATGCTTTCACTAATCTCATTTTTGAGAAACTTCTCTCACATGAAGCGCTAGTGACAGGAAGAGTTACAGCTATTACCAGCAACTTGTATAAGCAATCGAACGCAGCTTCGTAAGTAGCTGTAACTGAAATAAATTGTTGAGCGATGCAGGCAGCTGCGACTCTTTCAGAAGCAAATTTTCGCCAGAATCACAATGGCGAAGTAGTTGACAGAGGCTGCCTTGGTTTTTCTCCTTCACAGACTTGTTAAATATTTCACATGTAGACTGTTCAGAAAAAATCGACGTCGATCCAGGATCACTTTAAGTTTCTTGTAATGCGCAAGTGCTGGGTAGCGAAGATATCAGACGTATAGCAGTTCAACAAGAATTCAACGTATCCCTACACAAAGATGTTTATTTATTCATATGCGTATGATTGCCATAATCCAGACATGTAGTTCAGATACATGCGTGCTGTACCTTGTAATGTTAATTCACGAAGACGGATTTATAAGCTTTGCTTTTCCGGTTGCTTCTTGCTTCTCGATGGACCAATGGCAGGGGAGTCACAACCGAGTTCGTTGGTCGGAGAATCCTCGCGCAATCAAAACAACGTGGGAAGTGCTGCTGCCACACGGAGCCAGGGTCTAAGCACTGTATTTTGACGACTAGCCTGCAAGCATTATTCTGCAGCCGCTACGGTCGAGCTACAGCAATACATTAACGGTTCAGCAACATTATGTCGCCAAGGGCAATAATTTACGTCGAGTGTGCGACGCAGGCAAAATGAAATGCCGCTTCACTGAACAAAGGACGGTACAGCGCAGCCTTACGACTACCTGGACTGGCACAAACGTGCAACAGGAACTTGCCATCTGCAAATGACGCAACAATACGAAAACAAAAACCGATTCAATGTACACTTTATTTTCAGGCGTTTAATATAATTTTAAAAAGAGAAACAAATACGAAAAATGGTTTATAAAGAGTTGCACGATTTCATTATCACAACCCCGAAGAAAATCGGCACCAGCCGGTCGCTCCAACGGGGCCGCGAAGTCGACGGGCACCAACCCACGACATTCAGTACTTTGATGGCCACCGAAGGAACTGCATACAACGGAACAGTCGAGTCGTGCCCAGAAAATCTCGAAAGAAAAAACACAGCCACAATCCACAGAAACTCGTAAAGGGCAGTGCGCAAATTTGCAAGATTTGACTTAAGTGGCTGCCACAAAACCGGCACCATCCGTTGTGAGAAATAAGCCGACCTGTCCGTGCGGTCCGGTGAGTTCTGCCGCATCCCGAGTTCCATTTAACGCCACAATACGGATTCAGCGCTAACGTCGAATGTGTAACACAGTTTTAGGACCTCGCTACATAGCGTCTGGCGTGCAACTGGCGGTCGCTCACTGTACAAAAATAAATACTCCACACGGAAAGAGCACTCAAGACGGCGCGCACACGTCGGCTTGGCAGCCACATGCCACCGATCAAAGTTTGGAAGTCCAAGACGAGGCCTGACAAAGCGACGAAACTGTTACGGCTAAGCGGGAAAATTGCCACGAGATAACAGCATAGTAAACATCACGTCGTATAAGGCGAAATCGCGCTGAAATAGAGGAAACAAAATCTGACGCTAGCAACAATACGCGAATTATCTCGGGTCGAGTGCAGGAGACGCTGATTCTGAACGGCAGCATGCTCATCTGCACGCAAACCAATCGTTTCTTGCGGCCACGAATGGCTATCACAATTCCAGTCGGGGTCCCGAGAGGAAGTTTTGTTGTGTAAAAAATAAAGTAGTTCTTTGTGGCTGCCGCGCGTTCCGGGCGGAACCCAAACACGAAATGGAAGTAACACGACGTCACTGAACGACTAATATTTGTGGCTTGTAGAAAAACTGTTGCTCATTCTGCGCACAGATGAAAACGAACTGTACACGTCGACAAATGCCTGCATAAATTAAGAAAACAGCAGTAAAACAAGATAGCTTTCTATCGGTGGATTTAAACGATGCGTTCTCTCCAACACTGGATTCGGGACGTGAAAATATATGACGTTACGCATATGACGGGTGGATGGGTCGTATCAACTGATGAACATCAGTCTAGGGTGTCTGGCGCCCCGACCATGCCAGGCCCAGTAACTAGTTGATTTTCATTTGCGTTACCGAAGTTCATTGGATTTACCATATTGTTAGCCATGGTCCGCGCTTGAAACGAGCCAGGCAGCATGTTTCCTTGCCCGGTGCCGAAGTGCTGGTCTACGTTGCCGCCCACCGTGCTGTTATACATCATGTTCGCGGCGCCCGCTTTGCCCATCGACAGTTGCGTTGTTCGCGCGACCGTTTGCGACAAGGGCGTCATTTGTATACTGCGCGTCTGGTTCATTGAGATTGAAGGGGGCCGAGCAGCAGTGTTCTGCAGCACGTTCGCACCCTGCATGTTCGCCGCATTGACCGTCTGAGTGTTCATCATGCCTTGCTGAACGGGAATGCCAGGCTGTTGTACAATCATTGGCGTCTGGCCAGGAATGTTCATCACGGCGTTTGACATACCCTGGCCGAGTTGACCGCTCATGTTTGGGCTTTGCAATCGCTGAAAATCACGAAAAAACAAGTTTCACTCCACTAAAACTTCTTAAACAATATTCTAGCATACTGTAACAGCTCACCTTCTATTCAGCGCACACGCGCGTGTTAATTTTAAATTATAAGCCAAAGTTTTTTCCTTAAATCACTTGGGTGTTTCATAGGCCTATGCAAAACACCACGCCGTTTAAACGAACACATGAAATCTAAGTAGGTATTACACATTTCCAAACACAGCAATACATCATCTGTAAACACCTTGGTTCAAGTGGACGTGTCGCTGTCAAAGGCGAACACTAACAAACAAAAAATTATAATCCGCATGTCAATTCATACAACTCAGTACGCGAAGACCGACAAAACATCTTACATTTCTAACTTGCTGCATCCGCTGTTGCAGTTGTTGCTGCGACTGCATTCTTCCTTGACCGGGAATGCTTGGGTTCACACTATTCGACACGATCCGCTGGGCCATAGCCTGAAAAGGAACTTGCGACTTAACTGCTTAGAAACTATACCAACACATCAAAAATCTACCGAAATCCACTAAAACACATAGCTGGCATGGCCGTCGCAGTTCGCGTCAAAGAAGCGTTGGAGCGTTTTCAACCCAGCTTCCACCTTAGAACGCCAAAGAGTCCATCAGTACTCACCGTGATGTGATGAAGGTTAATGATTTGCTGACATACATTCGGCCACTATTCAACTTTCCACACACGGGAGAAGACTGCATGTGAGCTCCACACCAAAACTCTTAGCAACATAACAGGAAAACCAACATGCTTTACTCGAAACCAGTGGTTTTCAGTCCAAGTGTGGATGCCTCAAACTGCGAAGACAGCGTACCTGGCTATACGGTGGAGCTGGTGCTTGGTATTGCTGCTGGGGTCTTATTTGTTGCATTCCACTCTGTTGTTGTTGTTGCTGCGGCTGCTGCGACCACTGCATGTTTTGCATGTTCATCAGTGTGCTTTGATGAGGCTGCAAGAAATCATATTAATGATAACACAAGGTATATGAACCGAAACGGTAACAAGAACTCACTCAAAATCAGTAATTCGAAGAATCAATTCGCACTTCTACCTTACGGCAGTCATACTTAAGGTTTTGAATCAACAACATTACTATTAACCAGTGGTGTAACGAGGTTTGATGGCGTCCGGGGCAACAAGTTTGGCGCTCCCATGTTCGAACCTGAGGTCTTCCAGAAGCAAATGTACTGTATTGAAGGAAGTACTTGTGACATTGTTAGGTCTTATCAGCGCCCCGGTACCCTGGGAATCGTTCCCCTCTTACCCCCTTTTACGCCCCTGTTATTAACACATATCACAAGAAACAAATAACTAAGCAAATGTTAAAGCAACGTAGTTCACGCAACGCGGACACTTCCGATTTTCGCCGTTTACAACATACAGTTCAGCGTACCCTTGTACCTGTTGGATTTGTTGCATTGCCATGGTACCCTGCGTTTGCTGGTTCATTGTGTGCATTGCTATGTTCTGCGCCAATTGCTGGCTGTTTTGCATCGGTCCAGCTTGGCCCATCGGTGAACCGGAACCCACCATTCCGCTCTGGCCCACCTTAAAAATGCGTTGGAATATAACATGAGACGGAAGGAACTTTGTTTTGCGAAACATTACTACTAGCACACACCATGGAAATAACGCGCACTGACGACATACCTTACACAACTGCTTACTGCCCTGAGTTTTGCTTCACGGCAAAAGACTATAATACCCGCAATTTAGAAGCTTAGAAAGGTCGAGAGCAGATGTGGTCAACTAACGCCCGCCAAGATGTCATATATTCCTGTAATTTGGAGAGTACGTCAGAACAGGCGTTTTACTCCAGCTTTAAACGTTGGTCTATAAAGTAGCATCGATTTAAATTCTTGGTGGCCAAAGCTCGAACTTATTCAGACCGTGCCGTATATTTTCGGTGAGTTTTGAAGCTATCCAGGGGATAATTCACCAATTGTTATAGTACTTAGGCCATTGGCTTAGGTCCCACGGATATCAAGAGGACTACTGAAAACTTTTTGTCAAAAATAGACGAACATCCACAGCACCGAAACATTTCATTTTTATAATTTGGGGGTCAATCATAAGTTTGGTCTCAGATCCAAAAGCAGGTAAATTTTGAAGCTCCCTAAAAAAGGAAAAATTGAAGAAAGCTATGTTTTAACAACAGTGTTCTGACACGTACTTCGTCACTGACACAGGAATTAAAGTCACAGGCCACTGTGCTCAAGAAAAACAAATTGAAACGCCATTATCAACCCCAAAACGGTAAATTCGAACTCAATTAATCACAGAACTGCAAAAAAGAGTCTGATCTAGAAAGAGGTTTTAAAAGGAACAGCAATCTGCGACCAAGAAAACTTCATCTATGAACTTGAGAAAGAAACCCTTTGCTTTGCCCATTTTAAGCATTGATCACGTAATGTACAACATGGACCTGTGAAACTCGGAAAACTGAAGTAACACCTGGTGTACTTCCATGTATTACTAGTTAGGCAGTGGTAATGTAGCCAAGATTTCTCGCAAATACCATTTAAAGTCTCTTAATTATTTGAAGACTATCGGCACCTCAGAAATTGTTGAAGGTTTTTTCTTTTTTTTTGTGAGACAACAACCATTAAAGCTTTTCCTGAAGGAGTAATCCTTCGAGATTGGGCTTTGCAAAACCCTTATTCGCTAAATTAGGTTGAAAACAATATTTCGCGCGAGGTGAAAACCGTGGAACTGGATTATGAAGACAAATCTGCATTCAACTGCAACACACTATCAACACTATACCATGCCGTGCTGCTGCACACTGAGTTGTTGCCTTTGTCTTGTTTGCTTGATGACTTGGGCAGCTAAGTGCGGATTTTTATTTATGAGATTTACCAGCTTTTGCTGTTGAGTGTTTTGTCCAACAGTACTTTCTGTTTTACGAGGTCCAATGCCACCAACCATAGCAGTGGCAGGATTCTGAACGTTGACCATGTTTTGCAAACCATTCCCTCCGGAAGTGATTACACCAGTATTTTGCATAATGCCCCGTCTCTGGAACTCCTGTGCGTTCTGTGGCCTTTGCTGTCCGACCCACTGGGCTGGCATGTTGCCACCAGACTGCATATGACGCAGGTTGGGATTCATCTGCCTCGGAAAGCCAGGCATCGACGGCCTAGGAGCACTGGTAGCTTGCGCTCTTGCGACCTCTTCAGCTTGCCTGGCAGCGCGAACAGCTTGAGCTGGGGGAGGTTGTTGAGACTGATACATGCTTGTAGTCCTTACTACGCCAGCATAGGAACTGGGCACATTCTGGGGACTAAGCATTTGGTTCGGATGTACCTGCTGCGTTTGTTGCTGCTGCATCTGTGGTGACGGGGA
>JGI24021J15306_10008732_pt1 | contig 12480 bp, 12 predicted proteins | sample Ectturendosymbi1_FD_15306 | JGI IMG/M metagenome (IMG submission 15306)
GCAGTGCTGGGGAAGTGGCTCGCGAACGGGTTTAGCGACAGAAATCTTTCCTTAGTAAGCCATCAACTTTCACGTACAAATCAACCACAAACGCCGTTTGCGAATCGAAAAGTTTTAACTGACATACTAAAGCAATGAGCACGACTACAGAAACACCGAAGAAAACCACACATTCGACAACTTTCAAGACCTTTTCTTGTGTTTCCATGACTACCGACTAAACTTCACTTTCACACGCCGCAAATCTATAGAAGTTTAAAGCTCCGACTACGAGCTGCAAGTATCAACCTTGTACGAGTTCTCGTCTGGGTCGGCGAACTGCGAAGTTTCAGAATATTGTATGAACTCTTGCTCGGATATGACCATGTCCCTGTTCTTGTCCACCTCCTGCATCACGTGCTCGCGCATGCGCCGTCGCTCCTCTTCCATCTTCATGTAGTCGAAGTTGGGGTCGTTGGGGTCATACACTCTTGCCAGCTGCGAAAAACACTGATGTTTCATGCTCAGCTGAGGCGCAAAAGAGACTTGGCGTTTCGCACCCAACGTTTTTGCCCACCTTAAGCGCATACAGACACTTTCTGGCTCCAAATAAAGCATTTGCGCCCGTCTCATGCTGACTTGTCTCAATACGCCATTGCAAGTAACACAAACAGTAGTTCAAAGCAAGTTTTAGATGTTGATCAGAGAAAATAAAACAACCAAAAACAAACCAGGCCTCGGGATTACCTGTGTCAAACGAAATTTCTGACCTATTATTGTTAGCCAGTCATTTGGCTTCTCAGAGTAAAGGAATAAAGTTTGGCGATTACTTTTTTATGTGTGTGATGTAAATTAAAGATTTTTGGTTAAATGTCAGATATCCACAAGCTGCGGTACGGGAATAACTATAACCACTGAAAAGTATTGGACTTAATGTTAGACCTCAAATATTTTTCTTTTTCTAACCCTAACCCAATTGCTAACCCGACACACCTAAACACTAGAGCAGGGGTTCCCAACCTTTTTCTTACCATGTACCCCTTCAGCATTCCCACAAATGAGCATGTACCCCTACAGCATTTCAACAGATAAGGGTGTACCCCTTCAGATCTTTGACAGATGAACATGTACCCCTGAAACTCCTTATGACAAAATATTTTCTCATGATTTTTCGCAGATATATTTAACAATAAGCATATAATGACTTTTGAAAATAATGTTAAGTGGTATATGTACAAATATTTGAAAATAAACAACATGTAAATATATTTTTACCTTCTACTGCTAACCTTAAATGTACCCCTTCAGATAGGCAAATGTACCCTCAGGCGTACATGTACCTTAGGTTGGGAACCCCTGCACTAGAGCCTAAGCCCTAATCATCAGTTTTCTCAGCGTATGTGATATGCACAATATAACTCTGTGCATGCGCACATGGCGTGAGGTCACAAATTTCGCTTGACACCGGCAAGTATCCCGAAAACGCAACACCCATGCTCAGTTCTCACACACACTGGCAAACATGGCTTCTTTGCAAATTGACGCGTTTACGAAACCTGCGGTAAGGCTGTTTAATGACTGGCTTTCCCAAAAATCACTTTTCCTTTAATTGAACTGCGCACGCATCCAAAAAAGAAAACTACGCGCTACGGGTTTACGAGTGTTAAAATAACTTGGTAGAGAAATGATAAAAGCCTAACTTTTTCAGTATAGTGAAAAATCAGCTTCCAACGCCGTAAGTACACGTAGGTTACCGAGTGCCAGCAAGTTGCAAAAAGGTTTAAATCGTCGCATTCAAACCAAAGTAAAGGATGTCCACCGCCCGTATACGCTGGCGCATAAAATGCGAATCAGCTCAATTTGCTCGCAGCGAAGTGGTCAAGAGAGTCAACCATGGTTTCAAACTATTAACTTCAGTTTCATTTGTAGAAAAATTACTGTCACAAGCGCTTAAAGTAACAACGTGTCTGTGCCCACTACACACGGAGGTAAATGCCCCGAGACGAAGTTGTGGAGTCAATAAACCACCAGGCCCAGGTTCACAGTGAAAACTGACTCAAAGACACATGCGACCTGAACTACAACCAGCATTATGAGGCTTTCAGTGAAGTACGATCTTGCAAGCACTTCACATCGTTGTTGAACAAAACTATGAAGACAAGGGACAAAATGAACACACTCGTCACGCCAAACATATGGCTGAATGAAAGTTGTTCCAGCGGACGTTGTGAGCGCAACAAAAGGAAAGGCACACACACCAAGCAAACGCCAGATGCAGTGCATCCGGATGAGCGTGGCAACTCATCAACGCAACTCTCTGCAACATGACTCTACGCCCGACACAACACGGCATCATCCGGCAACACAGCGCGAGGTTCACTAGTTGCTCTGCTCGACGAACAGTCTTAAACGGCTTTCGGTTGATTTTGCCAAAACATCAGTATAATATCTGAATTAAGCATTTCGCTCATNGAGTCGTAAGCCACGACAAGACCAGAAACAATCGAGCGTGTTATAAAATTAAACCTATAAAAACCGCAAAGAGCTATTTCCCTCAAAATTTTATTTGAAAAAGCACTGAAGATGATCGATGACGAGCAAGAATACAACAAACACCCTTTCATAGACACTTCGAAAAGCTCAGGTTTTCGTCACGGCTGGCTGGACACGCAGTTGCACGTCGTGCATATCAGTCTCAGGGTCTGGTTGGTTGGGTTTGGAGCGTGCATAGAATCGTCAGTGCATTAGGTTACTGCAGCTATGTCCAACCCGCGGCCTCGTCGAGGGTTTTGTGCGGCCAAGTTTAGGTTTTCACTGTAATAGGAGTAACTACATACTGACAACCTGTCCTTATTTTGATAATCTTTAATTTGAAATTTTTTAAGGAGATTGTCCTCAGTGCCATTTTATCATGTCTGTTACGATTGCAGTTATGATTCGAACGCTTTCAGTGCATTAGCTTAAGCGAAGTTAGCGTTAAGTTTGCTAAGGTCGAAGTAAGCCATTCAATGTGCGGCCCTCATTAATACGTTATAAAATGTGCGGCCCTAGTTGAGATAGTGACATGAATTTTGGCCCAGTAAGCCATTTGGGTTGGGCATAGCTGGGTTAGAGCGACAGCAGTTCATAGCTTAAGCAAACTTTTGGGGCAAAAAGCGATTGATGTTGATATTTCTCGAAAAGTTTATAATGTAAACAATCCGATTTTCTAACGTACAACCCTGGCACACTTCTGCCGCATACAGCGTTGAGCCCGACACGAGGGGGGACGCGCCCCTCGTTCCCCATTCGTGGGGCGCAGGTGATATCAACTCCCTTCAATTTATAGTAAAAAAATGCACGCGCCAAGGCAGAGCACTCTTCTCGATGGCAAGTAGCAACACAAAACGGAAAGTACTGCTTGCATGGGCGTCGGCAGGATTTCTTCCAGGGGGGGACAATACTGGATTTTCCAGGTGGTACCCGAGACAAAAGCATTTTTCCTGAGGTGGGCCAACAGTGTTGAGATTTGATTTTATCAAGTCGAAACTAAGAGAAAAACATTTTCCTACGAAAAAGTTAATAGGAAACTATCAAATTTCAAAATCCAGGGGTGACCAAGCACCATGTACCCCTTGCGACGTCCATGGTTGCTTGTCCATTGGAAGCAAACTTAAAAAAAATGAACCTTACGTCTTGTTCGAACAAAGCCTCCAGTTCCGGTCCGTCCAGAAACCCGTCGCCATTGACGTCTGTGATCAACAAAACTCTTGTTACCTGAGCAACTTTTCCTTAGCCCGGCATCTTTCTGATTATTCTATTATGCGCATAACCGAGGCGTCAACCTTTTAACCAACAAGAAGATACACTAGCCAGGGGGTGATTAAGCGCGTGCGTTATAAAAGGTTGAAAGCAAAGCACCACGAATGGTTTGAAAGAAGAACCGCACCATGCACTGTTGTATCTCACCGGATAAACATATTAATTGCAACCGTCAGCAAGAAAATATTTACAGAAATGTAAGCACGAAGCAAAACTTAAAAGATAAACAAAAACAAGCAGCGAATAATTTACCAATAACAAAAACACACACCAGCACTCTCCATGCAAGGTCAGACAGCGAAGCAAAAGACGTGCGTTTTGTGTGCAGTTGCAAGCTGAGGTATCATGCAATATGTTAGAGGTGAGGTGAGCTCGACTAGCCATGCCTTCCACGTCGCATCATCAGCAGCCTGTGCAATTGTGCATAGCTCTGTAGTCCATCATGAAACTTTCGACTAAGCTCTCGGCCACCATTAGACAAAGAACTAAAACGCCTTTAAGAGTCATAATGTACATGATCACATGAGGAACTCGACAGCTTCACGACTTTCTGTCTCAAAACTGGCAAAGTTTGTTGGTGCGCATGTGCTTTATTCACAGATCAACCTTCGCCAATGCATAAGATGATGTTTCGCCCCCTGAACTCGCGACGAAGTTAAACGAGTTAGAACGACTTTGCAAGGAGATGTTTTAACACCAGATTAACCGGCCAACAAAGGATGACGATGCTTCCGCTGTCGACGCGACTTATTCAAGACTGCATGAATAGAAAAGGAACTGCGGCACAGCGACGCTTTTTTCGGCGGTCTGGTGGTCCAGCTTCCCACACGGGGGTTAAAGATTTCGATAGCAGTTCCTGTTTCATCAACTTCTCCGCAGAAGTTGCTGTATTACCGACAGCACTAAGGTCTTAGCACGGGTGCCGCCGGTGCAAATATGCTTCACTTGAGTTTCAACCAATACACTTTTACGATTTAGTTGGGAGGTTTCGCTTTTTACGAAGTTGAGGTTCACAAAGCGTTCATAATTTGGAACTGGCCATTGAAGACGATCGGCGCCTGCAATAACGCGCTTGATACAAAGTTGTAATCACGACTTCCACAAAATATCAGACAACACGTGGTAAGGAGTAGCGCATGCAGTGGTTCTCAACCGGGGGTACCCGCCCCTCCCCACAGGGGGGCGTCAATAAATTAATAAATTTCCGGGGAGCGAGCCCATACACGCTCTACAACATGAAAGGTTTTTGCACGGGAAAGTGCTCAGTTCAATTTCCTTATTTAAAGTCAGGGGGTCGAACCACAGGACAGTTACTTAAGGGGGGCGTGGTAGAGAGAAGGTTAAGAACCGTTGAGCGCATCTATCATTTCGTGCAATGAAAAACAAACGAATTAAGCATGCAGTGCGCCAGGAGTTGGCGTTAGCTACACGTGCTCGAGTAAGAAGTAGACGGGAAACTTTGATAAAACATTTTATTTGAAACGGCGAAGGTTGAAATGTGATTCCACGCAAACTGATCGTGAGGAGATTACGACGCCATCGCTGAATATGAAAGTGCGCGAAACTTCCTTGCCACCATCTAAGCAGGCTCTCTCACCATGAAGATTGAAGAATGTTCTCGGATTGAATTCTTGCTCTCTCAGCCCGTCCTCCTCATTCCAAACTTCCTCTAGCTGCGCCTTACTGCCCTGCCGTGTAATGGGGGTGTTGTGGTGTAACGAAGAAAACGGTAGTCATGTGGCGCATGCGATGCGAGAGGGGGGCTCGTGCTCGTGTAATGCAATGGGGGGGGGTTGAGCAAAACAAAAACCACTACGCGTTCGAGTTAGTTGAGCAGCCGATCTACGACTAACCATGTATGTAAAAGAAGGTTTTAGGATTAAACTCTTCGTCAACTAGTCCGTCGTCTTTTTTCCACACTTCGTCTAGTTGCTCCTTACTTCCCTGTTAACCAGGCAGCTATGTGATTCATACAAAATAAGGGCTTGGCCGCAGCATTCAGAACTATATATATATATATAGTAAGTCTTCCAAGCAGACTAAGATGAAACAACGCAACTTTATTTTCTGGAAATCACCGCAATCTGAGATAAAATCAACTTCATGGTCACGTCCTGTCAGCTTTTCAGCACAAGAGCTTTGTGCATCATAACAAAGATGTCACCGGCGAATATTCGACATTTCCGCACCTAAAATCATAAGCTATCACAAATATTTGTGCAACTAACTACCCACTAAACAACGCTGGTTCGCACGTAAAGTTTCTAACCGGATGATGCATGGTGTTGTTTTTGGCCTGCTCCTGCTGTTGGCGGATGTACTCCTGGCGAGCTTTCTCTCGCTCTTGCTCGTCGAGCTTCTGCATCTTTTCCTCGCGACGTAGTTCCTTTTCCATCTCGTAACGTTTGAACTCTTCGTGTCTTTCCTTGTCGTAGTTTTCCAAGTCGTTGGTCGCCTAAATGGTCGGGTAAGACAAGTTTGCATCAAGTTGATCGTAGAAAACACGTCAACATCACGCGAAAAGCTAAATGGCGCGTTTGGGATTTGGAACTTGTTCATTTGTCTTATCTTTTCAACTCAAACGCCAGGTCTAATTTATCAGCTGCCTACAGTGACACAGAAGCCTGGGATTGTGAGCTGCAAAGTTTGTGGAGTCCCATTTTCGGCTGCTGGCTATGAAGCATTTCATACAAACGGCAAACACAAAATGAAGGTAGGAGTAACGATAACAGAAACTCGAGAAACATGAGAAGATCTTTAAAGAGCAGATCAACACCGAGCAATTTTTGCTTCAAGTGTACAAATCAGGGTTCCCACACATTTTCAATAAACATCTTCCAAACTCTTTCAATACCCTTTCAATGCTAAATGAAAAAAATTTAATACCATCACTTGTCGTCATTTTTCCAAATTTTTATTCATGGACCACAATGCAAACAAGATTTGCAAAACTGTCATCAGCGGTAAAAAGCAAAATTTGAACAAACAAATGGTTGAAGTTTGGACTTCCCATACTTTTTCAATAATTTATGTACATTTTGGCCAATTTCAATACTTTTTCAAGGTCTTGAAAACCGATTTCACAATTCAATAATTTTTCAATACTTTCAATACCGCGTGAGAACCCTGACAAACCCAAGCGTAAAACAACCCAAACCAGTAAGCAGCGTGCTACCAACCACTGCGCATAGGAACACTCACCGCTTTTATCAAGTTTGTCAGATCCGACGCTTCGAAGGAGTGAGGATTGTCGTTATCAAGATGGTTGGCAATCTGGTTCAGATAGGGACTTTTTTTCACTTTCCGGCCTGATGATAAAGTATCACGCTAAAATTGGAAGATTCTTGACTTTGAAAAACATGCACAACAATTACATAAAAGTAAATTCTTAAGAGCAACTCAAGTTCTACAAGGAGTAAAAGGCAGCGTACAAGGCAATCACAGATTTTAAATCTTATACACCAAAGATTTTTCTTCCAACCTACCATTGTCGAGGTCAACTTTAGCGTGAAGTATCTTTCGCAATCGGTTCATTTCTTCCCGTTTCAACTGATTCAACTGATCTCGAATTTCCCGAGGCATTTGGTTGATTTCTGCGCTGAGCTTTCCATTCTACACAAATGGAATACAATACAGCCTTTTCCTTGTATAAAATTTACTGCAGACAATTTCATGCAAAGTTGTAATCTATGTCGCATCACGAAACAAAACGTTTGGCAAATGGTTTATTATTACCAAATAATCAGCGAGATGGGATGACCTTCGTAAATGAGTCTGGGCAGTTGGTGTTCGTCCACTTTATCTGGTTTGGCTATGGTTACATTTAATCACATTGTTTATCTGTGGCTAAGAGAATCGTTTAAGTGACAATGATGTGGCGAAGGCTGCAGAAAATACATACAATCAATTGTAGCAAAATACAATGCCTTCCCAGCGGTCTTCTGTGAGATTTATGGGAGTTACCAATAAAATAAATTATTGAAACTCGTATCATTACATTTAATGTCTAACGGCTGACTGTCAGCATCTATGAAGTCTTTCAATGTTTGATTTCATCACACAATGGATGTGTCTGTGACGACAATTAACTAAAGAACACAAATGTTACTCAACTACGATGGTTCTCAAGTGGGATAATGCAGCACTGAAAGGTGCCACAAGATCCAACTACAATCAACTATATAAAAAGCAGTCAGTCATAAAAATTCATCGGGCATTGTCAGCATTTGAATTCTCTAACAAAAGTGCATAAGAATCTGGCATATGTGCTACAGGCCCAAAACATTTGTAAACCTCTGCTTTGGCTCAATTCATTGCTTGACAATAACCAATTAACAGTTCAAGAAAGCAGATTAGGCACCAGAGTTTGATGTTCATCACTGCCCAAGAAACTTTAATGCCACATCAAAAATTTAATGTTTGATTCATTCTTTTCTTTTGTGTTTATTTCATAAATATTTTGTTTAATCTATGGACCAATGATTGCAAATGCATATGAACTAAATTCTACTTGATCCAACTCTATTTGGGTCAAACCCAATTAGATACCATATCAGGAAGGTTGATATTACTTTACCACTGCATTATTTATTTGTCAAGATTAATGTTAACCAGTATAACCAAGAAAAAAAAATACTCACACGAATGTCATCAAAATCTGCTGTTTCCATTTTTTTCTTAAACGATTCATCACTCTCTAGAAGCCTAACCACTTTCTGAAGATATTGATCATAATAAAGACCAGTGTTCTGTACAACAATCCATTGTTTAATGCTACCAGGTTGTTTCTTCAAAAGATGTCCACAGCAATATAAAACTAAACTCAAGGTATTTGAATGAACCCACAGATTTTGTATACAAATTCTTGACACATATACATTTTTTCCTGCGTTTCATAAAATCTGCTAAACATGCTCACTTCCAGTATCTGCTCACAAGTTTGAGCATTTTGTGCAGCATGGCAACTTTCAGGAATCAGTGGCTAACAGCAGTATTTTCTTTGCTGCAGATTTCTTTTGCCTTCAATACTTTCATTCATTCATCAAAAGTGTGGGGAGAAATGTCTTTGATTTCGATAAATATATTGTTACATTTAAGCTTTTCCTTATGACATTATCAACTTCAAGCAAATAAATCAACTTGCCAAAACAAAGCACAGCTCAATTTTAAATCTGCTCCAGAAAAATCGGCTGATCTTGCTTAAACCTGATCTGGGTGTGTGTTTCCACAGTAATCTCGTTATGAAATTAATAAATGTTATACGAGTTGCCTATAACATGAACCAGAACAAGCTGCAGTGTAGGCTAGGCTTAGGTGTCATGCAATAAAACAATAAAATATTTACCATTGGCTCTTCAGGATTTGGAGGAATTTCATCAGTTTTGGCATCTTCATCTGAGGGAGGTGGAGGTGGTGGTTTTTTGGTTGGGGCAGGAGCAGCAGAAATTGCCCCAACCAGTAATGTACCAAGTAACAGTTTAAAAAAAAACATTTGTGTGGCAATATGTAAGGATCCTTTCTATGAAAAAACATTACATTTTCAGAAGCATCACGTTTTCCAAGTCAACAAATAATTAATTAATCCCCTACAGCAGTGTTTTTCAACACTTTTGCTGCAGAGGAACCTTCCGCAAATGTTTGCGTTGCTTGTGGAACCCCATTCGATGATCCAAGTGTCTGTATGGCTACAACCACATGGAAGTGTGGTTGCAAATTTTGTCCCAGGTAATTTCAGCCTGATTCGGCAGAACCCCAGTTGAAAAACACTGCCCTAGAGGATTAATTAATCAATAAATTGATCTTTACGCCACAACTTGCCAACCACTAATACCAGATGGCCAACCAACAGCTCTACAGATGTTAATTTTTGCTAGTTTATTTTAAAAGAAAAAACATGTGAATTGCCACTTGAACTTTTTTCTCAAGCCCTGATGACATTGTCCAAAAATCTCTTGACCTCCCTGATTTGCAACGTCAAGCCAACATAAGTTTCAACGCAAAACTTACCAATTTTTTAAATCAAAACTGGAAGACTTTCCACATATTTAGAAGGTTTCAATAGCTCTCTAGCTCTATTGGTTGGCAAATTATGGCCAGATATGTTCGAGCCACAATTGTGGCTCACAGGAGCGTTAAAGTATTAAACAATGGATCTGTATTAAACTATTACAGGGAAATCTTGCAAATTTTGCCAATGTGATAAATTAAGCGACTGCTCTCTTGTATTTTAAGGTACAAAGACAGTGCCACTTTATCAAAGATATTAAAATGATATTCTCAGATGACCAGCAAATTTCTAAAACTATAACACAAAGACTGTCGATGGAAAGAAATCCTTTCACAACACAGAATCAGATGCTAAGATCTTACAGAGTATATATTTATTTCGCCTACAAGGTAGGCATCATCAGCTCTTATTCAAATAGAATCTAACACAAAGACCAAGTATAATGATTTTGATCATTGGCATTTTTTATGAACTTGAAATCTAAAGATCAACAAAACTTTTTTACTATCTATGGCACACATTACGAAATTTTGCAGAAATACACCTCAAATACAGCTTGAACAACCAAGTTTCTTTCATTCTGTCCACTGTGACAATCTAGTACATGAGGCATTTAACAAGGGTATTGTTTTAATTAAATTCATATTGCAAAGTTACTTTCTAGATATGACATCAAAAATATTTGCAGTGTGTGTAGTACGCAAAATCACATCTACCAGTGTTGATTGCTTGAAATAAACAAGAACATGTTTGCATGATGTATTGCTACTGTTTCTCATTTCCAATGAACTTTTCTTTGACTGAAAAGTACAAGCTTAAATGAACAATGCTAACAGTCAGCTTGTCAAATAATTAAAGCACGAAATTAAGGAGGGTTTTGCATGGACAATGTTCTGTTGATAACTGCCAAGTCTTTTGATAGGCAGAAAATTTTCAGACTGATTCATATATCAAAGGCTCAGGCCTCTCACATAATTGCACAAAGAATATTTGGACAGTCCCATCATCATGCATCTAATGTTTGCTATCTTGATGACAAGAACTATTTTAAATTGGCCTGGAGACTAGTATTTCCAATTACAAGCTGCTCATCCACAAAGCCCAATAACAAGACTTCAAACAGCGTCATACAAGTGAGTTGTTGTGGTAATCTTTCACTCAATCTCAACCCTGGAACCCAAACATTGGCAGATACTGAGATCCACATTACGTGAAAACTCTGCCCCCTTGCAACTGGAAGCCAAAGTCAAAGGCATTGGCAACACCACAAACAACCTTGAGCTAATCAAGCCACAAGCATTCTTCATCCTGACAAACTGGTTTTCAATCACAAGACTTGGATGCCTTCCCAGTTACTAATGCTGCCAATTTGCTATGCCCTGACAAGCTTTGTATTGCAATTGCCCTCCAGATTGATGCTATAACCCTTTTAAGTACAGAATATTGATGTGGCAAGAGTTGATGACCTGGGACTCCATGGACTTTTGTTGCTCCAGAAATGCAAGCCACTTTCCCAAGACATTCAGCAAGAAGCTTACTATCAAAAGATCACTAACCTGCATTATATATCCCATCCATCCCAGAACCTTCCAGATCAATAAAAAATTGTAAGATCTGGCAGGTTGTTCCTGGGCTTGTGGTTCACAGGTAACAAACTGGTGTAACGTGACAGTCGTGGATACTTTTGCTCATATCACTACCTGAACAGGATCCTTCAACAGTGGACACCAAGACAGCAAAATACGAATAATACAATCTCTTCAATGTCTGGACATATTTCAACCAGTTGCATTCTGAGACCAACAGTGTCTATGGAAATTTAACTACCCCATTGTTACACAATCTTACAAAACAGTTTGATGACATAACTAGTGACCCTCCAAAAAACAATGGTTGCATCGGGAGTGTTGAAGAAGAATGAGCTAGCATTTATTGTCTTGCATGCAAGCCTGATTTAATAGTCATGCTTATCCCATGGATCACACCTAAATTGCATATCCATATTATTACCTGCCACTACTTGCTCCTTTTCATTCTGTTTAAAGTAAAATAAATGAATTGCTTTCTGAATGCTCATCCTCTTTGAAGTTTTGCTACTTTTCTTTGAAAGTTTTGTTTTGCTTGACTGACTCCTTACAAACTATGCTTTGATTTATCTGTTTCTACACTTAAAACAACATCAATATATGCCTGGTTACAACAGCTACTGTCTGTGATTAAACTAATCTAATTTAAATGTGTTCTACAAAATCAATTTTAATTAACTCTGTGTCCTCAGTCCTGAAATCTTATTCAAATCAGATTTTAAGTTTGAGGATGCGTAAAGTTAAATGAAATTAATTTCCTATTTTATAAGATTTGCCAATGGGTTCAAATTCATTACTTTTGTAACTTGAAAACAGGTATGTGCAAATCGAAATAATCGCAAAGTCATGAAAACACAGCTCGATTGATGATTTTTTGAAACCTTGCGTTCTGAACTTATGTGAAGCAATAGTTGATAAAAAAAATTATTTTTCTTTTTCTTTTTGGAAAAAATGTCACACTATTCCTAGTGCGAAGAAAAAATAGGTGATGTGGAACATAACACCACACTGTACCCTCATCATAGGCTGTACAATTGACAACATATTTAACCAAGGCACAAGGTAACACTGCACAATTGCGGGAACACTGAATCTTACAAAAATAAC
>JGI24021J15306_10008735_pt1 | contig 12479 bp, 8 predicted proteins | sample Ectturendosymbi1_FD_15306 | JGI IMG/M metagenome (IMG submission 15306)
ATCGGCGGAGGAGCTAGGGCGTTGGTAAGGCAACCGAAAACTGCTGTTTTTTAGGCTGAAATCCAAGTACGAATATACCGTAGGCCGGCTCTCAACGTGTTAATACTTGCGTCTCAGCTAACCTCACAATCAAACACAAAAAACAGTGAAAAACTATTTGTGATTATCCTGTTTTTCAACAGTATGTTGCTACCGCACTTGTGCAACTCTGGCAAACCTTTCATGCCCCTCAGTTTGAGAACCCAGGGTCTAGTCCAGAAAATAATGAAAGAGATGTGATGAAACTGCATCATAATTGCATTTTTTAAACTGCATCACAGTAGTGTTGTGTGGAAAACATTAATGGTAGGTTCACAAGATTCTTTTTTGCTGGAAAAACACTCTGCAGCAGGATTATCATTATGAAGGGCCAGATCAGAAAAATAGTATTTAGTTGCATGCAGCATTTGATAGAGCCAGCATTTGATAGAGCTACTGTTTTTGCATGAAAGCATGCTGTAAATAAATTATTGCAGGACTACATCATGGTTAAATACTTCGCAAAAATGTGGATTACTTTGAATGTACAGAACAGAACACATTCAAATATGGATGAAAGAGCTGTAGTTTTTTTTACCCAGAAAAAGTTTTTTTTACCTCCAAGTGTTTTTTATTATAATTTTTATTTGGAAAGAGATAGCTATAAAATTTCCATGTGACAATATACTCTGACATGACGGTTACCAAAAAGATCAATATAATATCTTAGCTTGTTTTAGAGATAATGCAAACTAATTTTTGCTTTTTTTACCCCATTTGACTATAAGTTTTGGTATGTGCATATCAAAACATAGCATTGCAAGCATACAACATCAGAGATACCATTGACTTGGTATACCTCTATCAGCAAATATGGCAAAGGCTTTTGCACATGATAAGAAACTAAGAAGCTGGGTGTGCAGTGTGCACTATTTCTGAAAGCTAGTGGCAATCAAAGCCGTGCACAGACTCTTAAGGTTCATGCATCATTGTCGATGGCTGTTCACTGCAAATTTATGGAAGTTTAGGAAGCTGAGGTGTAACTGTGATGTTAAAGAAATGTTTGCATTACTTTCTACTGGTAGCTGCATGGAGGGGCAGTTCATTAACAAGTCAGCATGTCATCTTGTGTGCTAATTAGTGTGTATATGGTTTTTATCAAGAGTGTTTTTTGCCTGTTGCTATTTTTTGTTGGATTGTTTTCATAATTTTTGTGAGCAGGCTTACACTATTGCACTGTGTAGTCTCGATGGCTTATCTGATTGCTGTGAATTTTATCCTGTGTTCTATGCTGTAGTTATCTATACCTTAAGATAAGGCAAAGAAATAAAAAATGTAAGCCACCCTTGACTATAAGCCGCATGCAATGATGAAAAAAACTCAATCGAATAAATGCAGTGGTTGGAATGCTACTGCTTGAAGTGAAAGTTTTATATTACTGAGGTTGTGCTCAAGTTAGTTCCAAATTTTCTTTTTTAATATCAAATCATGCTTGAAACCCATCCAGTGTAGAATAAATGGCTGTGGCAATTGCACACTAATCGCTTTCTCCATTCAGTAACTTTTTGGAGGTGGGTTGCCAAAAGTCAGGTTAGTTGAATCAGGGTTTGTTTAAGGAAAATGTTAGGTACCCAGTATGGACCTGTAGGGACCCGATTTCTCTGATTGGGTCCCTAAAGTTCGGGCCCCTAAAACACCTTACAAAAACCCTGGTTTGATCAACAAATATGTCTTGATTTTAAACAAGGCTGACATGATCTGTGTCACAATAACTACTTGTTTCAAATAGAACACAAAGTTGAATGATTCAGCTCAAATTTTGATATTACGATTGGTCCATTTGCAGTTGGTTTGTTTTGTGTGAGGTGGGTGCTTTACATTTTCGGGCCACTCAATCATCAGTTGTACTTAGACTGATTTTTATGATAAACCATTTCTTATTCTCTATGATTCCTGGCACAGTAATTTTTAACCTCTCGGCAACTGCATGTGTTGTAATGTCATAGTAGGGTAAGGAGATGTCCCACGTGGTGATTTCGTCAATTCGTTCGGGAAAACTGACTGCAAGCTGTTCAGAAATTCTATAATTGATTTTTAGGCAAAGAACTGCATTGAGATGTGTTGCTGTTCTCATGTGTTGCTTGCAAAACACCTCAAGGAGACCAGTATAGCTGACAGGCTAAATTGAGGTTGATGTTGACCATACAGCTGTTGTGGACTGCATCAGTTGCGTTTGCGTGTTTACTATTCACAATTTGAAGCAGTAAATTGATGACTGGAATTGCTTCCTGTTATGGCTGCCTTTGCTGTGTCTGAGCCCAGTTGCAGTGAAATGACATCACACGTGTTGAATGCTTGTCTTGTTCGCAGCAGACTAGCAGGCGGTCAGGTCGTTGGCTAATTAAAAAACGATTAATTAGTGTGTTGATGTGTAAGGCTGAGATGTTCATCTTACCATTCAGCATGCGTCAAACATGTTGCGTTTGGCTGTGCCAGGGATTGTTAACAGTTGTGGTTTAAGTTAACGCGAGCTGTACTGGCTGCACGCCTGGAAATTTAGCAACTGAAAACCACACACCACAGTACTACTGAATTACCTCTGCGGAGAAGATCTTGATGCTGACAGTGGGCAAAAGCTCGTTCAAGCCCGTATCGGTTTCAAGGACGAGCCCGTACAGTTTCAAGAAAGACCTAAAGTGTATATGAGGTGCACGCAATTGGTCACATTGCTCCTGCAGCCAGAATTTCCATTACCATCAACTTCCCTGAGCAACGTGAACCATTTTTTTGTGGCATATCTGTGCGCGGCAAACACACGTATTTTGACGTAACTGGTGATCGTGTTCGAACACCAGGTCAGCTCTGACGTTCCTTTCGCAGTCTTGCCCCATCATGTGCGGCGGCCCGAAGTACGAATACAGATGGCAGGACAATGACAAGTACAAGAAGCCAACCAACTTGCCCGCTTCCGAATATGTCGTGGAGTTAATGCAATGGATCGAGCTTCTGATAAATGACGAGTCTGTTTTTCCAACTAAAATCGGTATGTCTACTCTCTCCTATATTCGCCTCAGCGTTTCTCGTTGCCTCTCGCTGACACTTTGCCCTGCGTTAAGGAATACTTTTGAAATGTGTTACGTTACATTCCATGAGTCATTTATTGGTGACTTGTGTGCTGTAGAGCTGCCAGGCTCTTGTGCAGCAATGCCAGTAACAGTTAATGCTTCTATTTAAACTGATCTATGTCAACTTTCAATGTTTAGTATCGCCGGGCGGCATCCAATCTCAACCTCAATCTCAACCTGTGATTAGTTCGCGTCTGTCGCGTGCAGCCCGCGCAATATGCGAAGAATGTTGCCTTTTTCTTTCGCTTATTTTTAATGATTTATTGTTTAAATAACCTGTTAATTGCACCTACAGTCAAAAACAAGATTTTAACTTCAAGGGTTGTGTTGTGGACGTGCATAAAAAGATGCCAACTAAATATTTATATCTTCGATTCTGGGACGTTCCTGCAAATGGACTGACTAAGAAGTGACCTTGCAGCCATCGGCATCAACCAAATGGGTCACGGATAAAAGGACAAAAAAGACTTCGAAAATCCCCTTTCGTATTTGTTTCCACGGCACTGTCACTACTTGACCAAAGCACTAGGGAGGATTGCTGCTCTCGCTGCTGGTAGTTAACAAAGGGTCTTTTCGTGGATGCACGTTCTTATACCACGTAATGCAGCTGTTTTCCTGATTGGGATTAGCGTAATTCGTGCTTTGTGTCGTTTGCTGCAATTGCGCTTACCGTTAGTTTCGTTGCACAGCTGGCGTTTTCATTCGTTCGCAACGCCGTTGTCGCTATATCAATATGTTTTCGGCGACAACTCTAAGCAAAGCTATGGTCATGCCATGCCGTTGTTACAGCAATTAATGCTTAAAAAATTCGCGGCAATTGCAAAGAAAATAAATAGAATTGTAAAAATAGTGGAACGCTGAGAAACGGAAGAAGGTGCTTCGCGCTTTTATTTCGATTTGACCGCACCCGGAGGCTGTCGAAACGCGATGATGAGATTCTGAATTTTGCCGAATGATTGTTACAATGATTATTACTCCGTACACAGTTAATTGACGAAGTTGAGCATCTTTTGGGCCATTTCGCTACGAAGCTTAATTTTCTTTTCGTCTGGTGTTGTCTTAACTTCTTCAAAACCATCCGCTCGACTTGTTCGATGACGACACGGCTTTGCGCATTTCGTGATAATGGAAAAGAAGTTCGCGCGTAATGCGATGAGTTTCCTTTCTGACGATGAGATTTCGCGCCGCGCACGACCCCTTGCAGCGAAACACTTGCGGATCACGGGACATTGCAATTAAATGCGTCCTGGTGTTGTTGACGATTTGCACAGGAACTCCGTTTCCAAAGTCGTTCCCGGGTACTTGCAAGAAGATCCTGACTCGCCTGCATCGCGTATTTGTCCATGTGTACATTCACCATTTCGACAGAGTACACGTAAGTCTTGTCTAGGCTTTGCGGGGAATGTCTCTTCGTCATCGGTTCTCGTCAACGTTTCAAACTGTGCACTTCGCGCACCAAACTTTTGTTGAGTGTCAACGAGGCATTTATTGAAGAAAAAACGTCTTAGTTTAGAAATTAAATGTTGTTGGTGTAGGTTTCAAGTAAGTACTCACCACACTCTCCACAGTGAGTGTAAGCGTGGAATCGATTGCACGTAACACTACGCGTCGTCTGTCCTGAAACCTGCAAGCGAAGCTTCCGGGTGAAAAGTTGACAGGCTAATAAAGCAAGAGCAGAGAAAGCAATCAAGTTCAAAACTAAAATGAATAGATGAGAAAAACAAAATGAATAAATTCCTTGCTTACCCCTTGTGGAGAGCACTTATTTGAACACAGATATATGCAAGTTTGAATCATCGCAAAAAGATGAAAGCAGAACGCAGCCGGCTGATTCCTCGAAAGCGTACAGCAAACCTAGACCTTTTAACTGGTTTCTCAGCTATTGGCTGAGAATGTGTGATATGTGTGATCGTGGTCTTAGTGCTAAAAGCTCTGCCAGGTCTCAATCGCTCGATTTCAGACTTGGCCCCAGCCTCAAAATCTCCCAGCTTTTTCTGTTTTTCCTCGAAAGTATGAAAGGAAATGACACGTCCCTGGGAAAGAGCCAGGTTGCTCCAGTGTACTGTATTTGTGTGTTGCACTGCAACGAAACCGGTTATTCCAAATAAACATTTTTTTGCGTTGTAAGAAGTGGTCGCGACAGTAAAACAGCTCTGGTCGAAATCGCTTGGCTGCTTTTCGCGATTTCCGCAAATTTCTTGACAACTGGTAATCTTGGGAGGACGAAACCTTTGAGACGGACATGCAATTAAAAAATCACGTAATTGCGCCGCTGAAACTCTTAAGTACTCGATCCTTCAGTGGTGATTGACAATAGCAAAAGCGACTCCAGCCTTGGCCAGGTCTCGGCTTTGTTTACAGAGCATGGGAGCCGAGGCGCACATAAACGCTTGCTACAAGCATTTCTTCTACTTCGTGCGTAACTTCAACCTGGTTGACAAGCGTGAACTCGAACCGCTGGTGAGTGAGTGGGTTGCGCAGGAAAGGCGTTCTTGTTTTTCTCAAATCCAGTGCTTCTCGACCTTTTTCGTTCCTAACCCGATAAACGCTTTCCGAAAAACTACGGTTTACTGTTTTTTTCACTCCGAAAAACTACGATTCACTTCGATTTCCGAAAAACTACGATGCAGTGCATGACCAACCTGGCAATGTAACAATTTTTCGTAAATTTTTGTTGACAAGGAAAGTGGAAAACTAAGAAAGGTCATTCATTTTGTATGGAATTATACGCAAATGGACGGCAATGCCATTTCATGCCGGGATTACACCAATCGCCCTGGATCCGCCTGTGTGGGCCCGTAGCCAGGGGGGGTATTCGGGGAGTGCTCCCCAAAATTTTGCGCTTCATAAAAAAATTGTTTCAAATATAATAGAAACAAAAATCTTGCCACCCTAAAATGTATTTCGCCCCTCCCCCCCCACTCCCCTCCAAACATTAAAACCTGTCTGCGGACCTGCGTCTGTGCTCACTTCACTTGTATTCCAAATTATTTTGAACTTTACAGATTGTTCCTTGTTGAGCATAAACATTTCTGGCAAGTACCAGTATACTGTTTCTGAACGCCTTGTGAATTTGCTGTATACTGTGCATTCCTGTTAAATTTGAAAGCGCAAAACTATAAAAATGGTCGGTGATCGTATATTGAATCATTATTGATTTACTTAGTCTGAATGCGCATGTCCCACCAAACCATTGCCACCCTCCTCTTACAAAGTATTCCCACACTGCGACAATGCTCTAAGCTAAAGCTAATCGAGCTCCAGTACGCGGTATTAAAATATTGAGGAAGTATTGAATTGTGAAATCAGTTTTCAAGACCTTGAAAATGTATTGAATTTGGCCAAAATGTACATAAAGTATTGAAAAAGTATGGAAATTCCTAATTCAACCATTTTTTATTCAACGTCGTATCATCCGTGAATTTTCTTGTCGTTTTGCGCAGAAAGAAATGCAGCAAGCAATTTGCCACGACTGATTTCTGGAGCGAAGGGAAGGTGGCCGGCAAGGCGTTGTACTGTGACCGTTGCTGACGGAAGCATTTTGACAGCGTCGCAGCTTTTCAAGTTCTGCGACGTTGTTTCCACGTTTTCAGGACGTTGCTTTCGAGAAAACGTATCTTTTAGTAAAAGGTCCCCGCGCGTACTAAAGTTTCATTGTGTATTGGAGTAAAGTTTGTTCTTTTTTTCTTTGCGAAATAGTTCAATTTCCGCCTCAAACGCCGAAGCTGCGTCATGTTGCCATTAGAAACCGGTCTCGCCAGCGAGCGCGGTGTAGGTTTGTCGCCGACTACGACAGAACATTCCTTGCTTGCCGATCCGCCACCCCCATCCATGCAGCCGCTCCGATCCGCAACTGCCATTTACTGTATTAGTGTTAAGCCGTAGTCCAGCGCATCGTCGATCATATCTAGCACTGCTTTACAGCGGCCTATGACCAGTGGCATAACTGACGAGAGGGCAGGGGGGTTAAGCACCCCCCCACCTGGCAAACTAAATCTAAGAACGGGGCTCCTGCTTGTCTTATACTGTATTTCGGTATTCAGTAATCGTTTGATTTTCAGGGGGTTGCTGTTGTTCTTTTATTGTGTTTTTCGGGGTATTTTCTGTTGTGGGGATTTACTAAAGCCGTCCACATCCGGATTAACCATCACTTCTCAAGTGTTTATTTAGTGATGGCTAGTGGGCCCCTACGGTGGCCAGTGGGCCCCTTTCAGTTAAGCTTTCCCGCCTGGCTCAAACCTCTAGTTACGCCACTGCTTATGACGTGTGCGCCCGCACCGCCGCGCGAGTCGTTGTTGGGATCCGCAGTTTTTCCTTTGTTTGATAAAAGACGTCTTCGTGGCTGATTTGCTTTTCGCCCACAGATAGAAACTTGCCAAGCACGCGTGTTGTTGTTTTTTACGAACCAGTTCTATATTTTTAAATCGTTTAGTTACGATTGGTTGGCTGGCTGGTTGCCGTGCCGACGACTGAGTCGCGACACAACGCTGTTGTTAAGCAACGCTAGTGATCCGATACGCGCGTGTCGCGAAAGAACAGTGACGTTGTTTTTAAATAAACACGTTTCCAATCAACTCCTTCCCCCACCTGTGTAACTGCGCCGAGCTTCGGCCGCCGAGGAAACGACAAACGATGACTGGGCAATAAAATGACATGCCGAGTTTTTAGCCGCTCGTAAAAACAGTTACAGCTGCTTTCATGTTGCAAAGCAGCGGCGGAAAACCTGCGACCCGCGTGAACATTTGATTTAGTCTGCATCAGAATTTTCGTTACCCAAGTTGGAGTACAAAATCAAAACGAAGCTTCGTGACAAGCAGACACTTAGATAGTATGTCAAGATAACCTCCTTATCGCTCATGGTTCGATAAAGGTAGAATTTCAAGATAAAATCAAAGGTTATTTGTGATCTGCCAACGATAATCCACAATTCACATGTGGCCCGTGATGGTAAAAGGTTCCCCACCTCTGTTGTAAACGTTGAAAAGCACCGTTTACTCAACTTCGATGAGGAGTGGCCCGCCGCTGGGGGGTGATACCGCCGCATTCCGGTCGAAAATAGCGCACCGACTTCCCTCAGAGCTAATAAACAGATCTGCTGCTTACTTCGCTGTGTTGTTTCGCGCGTTTTTCGTCTTTTAACTGCAGTTACTATTGAATCGCGCGCCTTTTATAACCCATCAATATTTGCGGACGTACGCGAAGTGCTCCCACGTACTACGCACCCGCCAAGACCTGGCGATGCTGCTCTATAGATGTATCGCCGCACGTTTTCACGCCGCACTGCTGCTTGCGTTGTTTGGGCGTCGTAACGTCACAGTCGCGACGTTGTCGACGTCTTTGTAGCTGCCAGTCCCCCCCACCATCGTAAACAAGAAAAGCGTCAATCAGTTTCAACGCAACTTGCTGTCGCCGCGACTTACTCCCCACAACATCCTTGTTTCGTTTGGCTTCAGCCACGCGCTGATCATAGGTTGGTCCCTTTGCGCTGATAGCGCCACGCATCCACCCTTGTTACCCTGCCAACGATTGTTTTGTCGCCCTCACCGTCAAGCGCTTCCGCACCAGACACAACAGTCGTACACACGTGTGTTGCTCATCTTTGCGTGTTGGTTCTCGAGTGTTGTTCATTTCACTGTAACTTCTTCACTTCCTTGCGTCGGGGGGAGTGGGGTTTGAAGAAGCAAGTTTATCCTTTTTCTACAAACAAGAACAAAACTCGCCCTGAACTCGAACCCCGAAAAATCGAGTAGCTTAACTCGGACGTGACGTAACGAACTCGATCCGAATATTTTTGTTTTCTTTTCTTTTCCAGGCGTTTGTCTGAACTTTGAACATTGTGACCGCTTGCATTTTAACAAATGCGCAAATCCTGCGCGTCGACTACGACTGTCTGCTTTGTGAGTCAATTAATGCAGGGGGGAACTGCCAAGTACTTTATAGAAAACACAGCAGAAGACCGCTGGGCTTTAACCTACGAGATCAAATGCATTACGTCAAAATGATGTTTGTTCTCGCTCCGCTTGAGTTTTTGATGACGCAACTATCAAGTCGATGAATCTCTGTCGTGTCTTTGCAGACAACCTCGGAAGAAGCTTAAAATTGATTTTGATTGAGTTCGTCCTTAATCGTATTGCTTTATTTAACGAAAGTGATTGGTTGTGATCATGGTCGTCGGGAAGGAGGCAAGAGGTGCTTGTGCCCCCTGGATTTTGAAATTTGATATTTACCTATTAAGTTCTTCGTGGAAAAATGTTTTGTTCTTACTGTCGTGTTGGTAAAATGAAATTTCACCACTCCTCCCCCTGGAAAATGTCCTTTCGCTCCCCCCTGGAAACACCCGCTATTTCCCCCTCCCTGTGAAAAAAATCTTCCAGCGCCCATGGTTGCGATGAATGGTTTGCGTTTTATCGTAGTCGTCGAAAGCCGTCTGCAGCTGTCATCGAACGTTTCATTTGACGTGAAATCGGATGATTTCAATTACTTGGGCAGCTGGTGCAGGGCAGCAGCCAACAAGAGTGACGGAGCTCATTGCATGGCATCATCAATGCAGCCTTTCGCAGTCAGCCGATTTGATTCGAAAGTTAGTCGATGCTCTTTGCGATGTGGCCTCCCCAGGCCCTGCTAAAGACTGCGACAACCGTCCGCTCTTGCTTATTTTTTGCGTTTGCCTCAACGGAACAAATTCGCCGGTAAAGCTTCATTGCGTCGTCGCTAACCGAGGTTCTTGTGGAACTGTCCAGTCATTGTTCGATCGCACACATTTCGCCACCGCCCATTGTCCAGACTCGCTTCGCAATTCTCTTGTGCGTTTCGAGGGAGTAACTCACGGACAATGACTTGTTTTGTTGGGTTCTCGCGGGTAATTATTTCTGCAAAATCGCATTATTCGAATCGAAAAAGTTATCGACACGGGTCGGTGGGTGTCGCAATTCCGGCCAATGTGAAGGCCCGTACCTGTTACCTGTGTCCGGGGCCTGTAATGCTGCCCTTTCGGGGAAGCGGCGGGACGCAGCCTTGTCCACGTTGTCAGCTACCTGTGCGAAAATGCCGAATGCTTTTTAGCTTTTTGATTATTATTATTATTATTCGATGATTTCCTAAGAAAATCCTTCGCATTTTTCCCTTATCGAGCATTTCCAGGGAGATTGGCAGAGTTTTTTTGTGTCTTTCTACATCACCAACTACTTCGAAGTGAAGCTTTTCATCGAACAAGTGTTTTTTTCGATGTTTGAGATTATTTCATCGCGAAGCGCTATTGTCGTGTTCTTATGATCACATAACGCTCATTGAACCACTACTATTGTGACGTTTATTCGTATATTACGTTACGTGGTGTAAATAAAGGAGAAAAATGCTGAAACTTTAAAATTAGCAGCCTTCGATTCTTTCATCCGTAAGTGTTAAAATATATAATTTGTGAATAAAAAAGAACTTCAAATAGGAACTGATGGTCTGTAGCCTGAACCAGGAAAGCTCCCCCCCATATGAGGGTGCTTTTTAAAATCCTTTTGCGTCATAAATCAGTGGAGCTCCAGTTCCCACCCGTGTTTTTTCCTTCGCGGAGGCGGCAGCTGCAGGGAGACCGAAATACCTCACACTTTTCAGCAACATGATTTTTAAAAGAATGATAAATCTCCTTTTTACGCTTTGAAAGAGTTGTAGTATGACGCAACAGCTCCTGGTAGTAAACCTACCTATTTCAAAATTAATCGGACGCGATTTTTGTAAGTTGCTTTGAAAGTGAAAGAAAAGTGGATTCTGTGATTACCACGGATTAGACGCCATTGCACGTAAAGTGGTTTCGCACTGGTCGTTATTCTCAGAACGATACGCGAAGAAATCGCAATTCAAAGAAGCGACCGCCATAGTCAAATGTGCAGCAGGTCTGCACAAAAATTGACTTTTTTATTGCTCCACTTCTCTAAGCACGAGCAAAGTAGGAAGTCCCTTGACAAAACTATTCCTCGGCCCTCAGTAACCGCTCCATAGATTAGTGGTCCATAACGTTTTAACGCCTCAATACCCCTAGGTCAAATTTTCGTCAATCAGGATACCTCTTATCAACAAAGTTGAATTGGTAAAGAAATGTTCACTGGAGTAGTGAAGAAAAAGGTAAATGCAAAACTACATCACATTAAGTTCTTAGAATGAGGACTTGAGTTCGGATTTGGACTTTTCTTCCAAACACTTGTATACCCCCAACATCTAATCTCAACACTCTCTGCAGGTATCGAGGCCAACTTGAAGAACCCCTGTGCTCGATAGTTTGCTGATACAACTGAGCGAAGCATGTTCAGCTGCTTGTCAGATACGAATAACTCCCTCGCGCTACACTCTACGCAGCAGAAGTTTTTTTTTTTTATTTCTGCTGGAGGTGTGGGCGACATGCTCCAAATGTTTGTAAGTATCCATACTTCAAAATCTGCTTTGCGATTTCTTATTGAAGAAAATAGCACATGCTGAGATAACAAGTTCTCATAAACGTTTGACTGATGCTTGTCTGCTTCACTGCACTCACGCCGAGAATACCTGAAGAAAAATTTCAGCAACAGAAGAACAACAGCGGCCACTGCTAAAACTGTGAGGTCGTTGAAAATACTGCTGACGTAAGTGTCTTCAACAACGTCCCAGTAAGACATTGCTGGGGAAATAGGTTCGGGACGTTGATCACCATCGCTCGGCTGATGTCCGGATGATTCCTCTGTGGTTCCTGCCTCAATTCAATGGTTTATTGTTTCATATGACTCAGCCAACAAGCAGAAGCATCATAAAAGTCATCGCATGCAGTAAGTCAACCATTAGCGAGCATTAGAGCAAATGAAAACACAATGGCACAATAGTTGATCAGTGTAATAGTTTGATCAATTGATGCTGTTGCGCCCATTGGATCAGTTGCTTTTGTAAGAAAACACATTTTGTGTTGTATTGACCCAAATTATTGGTTGTTTTGTTGCGAGCGGTAATCCTGACTGCCATACACAGAAGTGTCCAGCTAGACTGTCCAGCTCAAACCCTCACGACAATTAGTCTCGAAAAAAAATTCACTGTCTTATATGAACTTTTGCATTTGACAGTCACGTTTCATTCGGCCACGCACGCGCGATGAGTTGAGGATGCCGACCCAAACACTGAAGGTTGTTAGGGGAAACGGGCCAAGGGTGAGTGTAGGGTGCATCTGTGGTGGATACATACATTGAGGCACATATGTATCAGTGACGTGCGGTGAGGTTCGTGGCTCGGAAGGCACTGTCTCTTTCAAAGCCAATTTTGCGAGTGTATGAATTGAATAACATACATTCACCCAGGGACGCAACCAGCTCTTCATTTCGGGGGGGG
>JGI24021J15306_10008736_pt1 | contig 12478 bp, 3 predicted proteins | sample Ectturendosymbi1_FD_15306 | JGI IMG/M metagenome (IMG submission 15306)
TCAATCTACCAGGCCTCCTTCCATTCCTTGTCAATCTGATGGCTCCAAGGTAAAAGGGAGATTAATGCAGGTTACTGTCCTTTTGAGAATGGAGTTAATGACTGAATGTCTGTTGAAGCAGCCTGCGTTTCAACAGCAGGAGAGTTCATGGAGCCCTAGCTTATCAAAATTTTTACCACAGTGGCATTCTATGCCATCAACAATTTGTATACCAGTTTGGAGGGCAATTGCAATACGGAGCTCATCAGGGCCAGTGACGGATTTACGCATAGGTCATGGCCTAGGGCCCCGCGCTTTTAGGAGCCCCGCGCAACTCTTTCCTATGATGACTCAATGTTAACTAACAATTTGCGAAGCTGCACAGAGACTTAACTTCACAATTTATCTTGACACGGGCAGAAATGCAAATTTCTATTGTAGACTCTCATCAGTACAGTAACAACATGACAATACTATGCATATCGGCGTGAGAGCTGCTGGCTTTATGAAAGCGGTTACACCAAAAGAATGACCAAGAAAAAAAGGTACTTAATTGATGTTCAATTTTCCACTAACAAAAAGCTCGCAAGACCGCAATACTAAAAAACTGATGAAAAGCAATATTGTCAGTATTGGATCCTACATTTGGTTGTTTTTACAAGATTTCCTGCAAACAGTGATTGCTTGTTGAAACTTTATGTCTTATTTAAATCAGCTAGAACAGTTTCTTGTGAGCTTTACTTGGAAAAACGTGTCTACATTGGGCTTGCTTCATATGGTTAACTGAGGGTGTTGCGACAATACTTTGCTGCTGTGCAAAACTTTTCTTCAGGCTGTTTACCATCGGCCTGTGGCCTAGACATAGAGGATTAAAACACTATATTTGGTATTGCTTGGAAAATGACAACTTCAAAACGGCATAAATAAGCTCTGTGTCCACTGAATGGATTGTGCTTGTTTGGTTCATAAAATATGTGGTTACTATTACTATATAAATAAAGGAACTTATGTACAGATAGTCAGATCGACAGCTAGAGGATATTTTCGAGGGCGGCACCTGGGGTTGCCAGATGTGTTTTGTAAAAATATCGGCCTTTTTGTCAACAGTGACACAAATTTATCATCGAAAAAATGATAGAAATAAGATGTAGGCCAAGTTGTTGTTATTAGTGAACACTGCGCGTTCAAACACAGCCTAACCGTATCTTTGCCATTGGCGATAGTAACAATGATTGAGGTAAAAACTTTATTCAAGAGATGATCTTTGTGCATTAATCACATTCACAATAAGAACTGCTTTGTATGAAAAAAATGTTAAGAAAACATTGAATCAACGAATATTGGTAAGACTTACTAATAATAAAATTTCACAACGTCTGTGTTTTTATGCAGCAGAGTGTAAGGTTCACTAGTCGCTACAATGTCACTCTCTTCCTGTTCATTCTAATGTTGTTTAAATTAAAGCACTATACCAACATTTCAGTGCTCAAATCTGTTTACTTGGCTCTTTTCCATTTCCTATATATCCCCTGTACACAGGGGTGCATTTAGGGGGTCTGTTTGGATGTCATGACAGACCCCTTTGCACTGCAGGTTTCAGCATTGAAGCTGATAAAATATCAAATGCTGTCACTGCACGTCTCTAATGCAGGTGTTTTGAAGCAGGCAACAGCCTACATTTCCCTTGTAACGTTGCATAATACTATTATGAAACAACAATGTTACTGCCTTGTCTAAATAATGTCTGCGCAGTGACATGAAACAATCCACATTTTTTGAACACTCGAAATTGGTATTGCGTCGAACGCACGTGTTTCTGAGTTTCCTGCTCTGGCAGTGCCGGCTCTAATGCTGTTAGAATCTCATACACTGCCACGCACATGCAGGAGCTCTTGTAATATTTCTCTTCGTGGCAAGAGGACATTGACATTGTCTAATCACGATCATTTGTTTTGCAGTTTGGAGCTAATTTTTATTTGCTGTTTACACCTACTAGGTTATGACAAAATTAAGTAAGTTTAGGCTTTCCTCAGCATCACGCCAAGTAAGGTGGGTTCGTTTCCACTGAAACTATATGTTTATAAGCAACTTCTCATATTGAAAGGCGCAACAGCTAGCCTCAAACTGTGGCTGCATTATCTGAATAAAATATCAATCAAGCGTCATATTTCGAAAATAGCCTTTTTAGAATTAAGCAGTTGATGATGTTGTTTGCTGTGCAAAAAGCAGGGTTGTTGTAAGAAAACCCAACCCAAAAAAAACCATTCGTTTTGTTTCAAAAAGCCCACTTAAAATAATCCAATAAAACCCACCAAAAACCCACTCTTTAATTTTCCTTTGAAAAATCTACTGAGAAGTAAAAAATAAAAGGAGCAGGACACTTTAAACAAAACAAACAGCAACGAAATTGAAAGGACTCAAAAAAAGAGAAGAATAAATCGAACAGTTTGAGTAAATTCTATAAGGTTAGNTCTGCACAACCGGTACTGTAATGACTTTTGCACACAACTTGCCTTTTTCTTGTTGTGATTGGAGAGCCCAAGCAGCAAGAGTGANAAAGCTGCTTCACTCTGTGGCAGCAAGCAACAATAAAGATCATGCAATGCAATCACTCCATTAATTTTGCTTGTTTACGCTACATAAATACGGGTGTTACTGTTGGCACACATGCCATTTGTGATGAATCGCACATTCAATGCAATGCCAACTGAAAGCTTCCAACAGTAGTAAAAAGTCTTCTTGGCAGATTACAGATGTGTAGTTAAGGCAAAAGATTGGCAAGTTAATTGATCAACATTTTTACTAACTAGCACTTGCAGCAGATAATGGTATAAGCCATAATAGACCATCTGGAACCACCCTTTGAATGCTGAGTTGTATCTCATTGATGCAAACATCAATTTTGATGTTTATGCCATTGCTACTTGAAAGTTTAACTTTTTTGCAAGTTATCTGTAGCAGACTTTTAACCCCTTTGGAAGGTATGATTTAAATACCCACAAGCAAACTGGCAAATTTGTGAAAAGCCCATAACAGTATCTGTTCAGTAACATTGTTTATTTCTTATTCTTTTCCATGTGGATTTGGTTGTGTTTGTGATGAAAGTATTTTTTGTTTGCAGGAAATAAGAAAAATGCAAGCTATTCTAAAACTGAATCTAAGGGATATAGAGAAGTAAATTTGTATATCTCAATGTGTAATGAGAAAATCCTAAGAACCTATAGTTGCATGTAAGGTTTGTACATTGATAGTGCCAATGAGCTGGCTGAAGAAATTGGCAAAGTGGGATGATCAACAGCATAAGCCAACTCCACAAAATGTTGATGATCCATCCTCTATTTGTTTTGAGGCTTTCAAATCACATTGGCTTCAGGTATATGCAATTTGCTTTTGCATGCCATAGTTGGACAAGTTTCGGGCCATAATGATGTCATGTTCAAACATTCCGCAAAATTTTAAAGCAAATCAATGCTTTGCTTGTTTACTTCTACAAAATGTTTTATAGTGGCAGTAAGCAAAATAAAAAAACATAAAAAAATTTTTTTTTGCTGGTAACAGATGTCTTTGTGCAACTATATAAGCACAAAATATTTATCTGTGCTACTTGACAAAATGTGTGAGTATATATCTTTCTGTCGGTGTTGTAGTATGATTAGATCCATTGTAGTCGACCGCAAGGATTTCTTCTGCAATAGACTTTTTATAATCATTTACTATATATTGTTTTATGAACCAGGATTATTGTTGAAAATTAATTTTCCAGAAACATGTCAACATGCCTTGCATGAGTTTCCTGTCTTCCGTTCTGTCATTTTTTACTTTTGGTGTGTGAGCTAATAATGGGTTAAATTGTTAACTTTTCAAACTGATTCCATGACTAGACCACAATTGAGCTTGTAGTCTTCCATATTTGTCTAGAAGTGGCATGTAAAACTTTGTGCTTAACACCTTCAGCTTCGGATGCATTTTCCTTTAACTTTAGGTATAATTTGCCCATATTGGACAAGTCTTTGCAGCTTCATAACTCTCCACGCAATTAAGCTAGAGAGCTGTTCAATTCCTCCAAAGATGCGGCAAGTCTTCTAGATTGAATTGAAAATAATTGAAAAGTTTAGGATTTCGTTTTTTGTGGGTGATGTCATAAGTAGAGTAGGTTTAGGCATTTTTGGCCAAGGTCATCTCACCCTGGACCCCAATTGCAAGATGGAATTTTTTGACTCAAGTTCACAGTGGAAACTACGCTAAAATCCTTGTTTTGAGCCTTTCACTGGCTTTCAAGTTAGGCCAAATAACCAAAAATTACTCAAATATTTTTTAGCAAAATTTGGATATTTTGCCCTAACTTTTGAATCAGAAATGCTAGAATACCAATCAAAGGCTCAAATAACTAAGATTTTAGCCTTGTTTCAATAAAAATTTGAGTCAATAAAATTCCTGTAGAGGTTGGTGCCCAGGGCCCGGTAACCAGGGCCAAACTGGGCTAAAACCTACTCCATTTATGACATCACCCACAAAAAACAAAATCCTAAACTTTCCAATTTTTTTCAATGCAATCTAGAAGACTCATCTTTTGAGGGGTGGAGTTGCAAAGTGGCATGAAAATAGCGACTCAATATGAGATTTCAAGTACGACATATTTGTATACCAGCACTGAAGGACAAGGCGTTAATATTTCTGTGTTGAAAGCTATAATTACATATAAAACTACACTGTAAGTTTCAGTTAATGTTTCTGTTATGTGATTTGGCTAATTAAGGATGTTGTAGTACAGCTTTTTTTAACACTTTGACGTCCGGGTTAATTTAAGCAGTTCGCAAAAAAACAACTGGTTTGCACGTGGCTTTGCGCGGGAATATCTCCGCTCCTGTATGGGTTATAGACCTGGTTGCAGTGTCAAAAGACGTGGCAAGTCTTGTAGTTTGCACTCGAAAAATATTTTTGGTTGGGGGCAGGCTTTTTGTGAGTGATGTAATAAGTGGAAGACTTTTTGGCCACCTTGGCCAACTTCACCTGGCCCTGGGCGCCAACCATTAGACCAAACTACGGCCCGCGGGCCAAATCCGGCCTGCGATGCCATTTCATTCAGCCCGCAAACGCATTTTGCCAGTAAGGAAAAATAATAAAACTACTGAAAATTTGTTGATTTGGTAGAATGTAACATATCTTTAATCAATCCCATTGTGTAAGATGTCTGGCCCTTGGACTGTTGCGTAATAGCTTATATGGCCCGTGGACAAAAAAGTATAGAGACTCCTGTGCTAGATGGTAGTATTTCACTGAAGTTTTTATTGGAAACAGGCGACAATCCAAGTCTTTTGATACTTTGGATGACCTGCTGGGGTTTCGGGTTCAAAAGTTACGATCTAAGTTAGTAAAATTTTTTGACTAATTAGTTAATTAATCAATTTATTTATTCAACTCTTTGGCGTCTGGCTGCTTTTGGGGATTTTCGAAAAAAAACGCCTAAACGCACGTGGCTTTGTGCGGGGATTTCTCCAGTCCGGTATGCTCTACAGACCCGGTAAAAGTCTCAAAAGACATGGCAAGTCTTCTAGTCTGCACTCGAAAAAATTTTGTGCTTGGGGGATGCGGGTTTTTTAAGAGTAACGTCATAAGTGGAAGACTTTTAGGCCACCTTGGCCCACTTTTCCTGGCCCTGGGCACCGTTAGGTGGTAGCATTGCACTGAAGTTTTTACTGGAAACTAGGCCACAATCAGAGTCTTTTGATACTTTGGATGACTTGCTGCGGTTTTGGGTTCAAACGTTGTGATGTAAGTTAGTAGAAATATTTGACTAATTAGTTAATTAATTAATTTGTTTATTTTAGATCATAACTTTTGAACCAGAAACGCTAGAAAGTTGATCAAAGGCTCAAAAGACTCAGACTCAAGCCTAGTTTCCAATGAAAAGTTTAGCGAAACGCTTTGGCCTAGCGGTTGGGCCCTAGGCCAAGCAACATGAGCTAAAATGACTCCAAAACTACTTCACTTATGACGTCAGTCACAAAAAATCCGCACCCCCAAACCAAAATATTTTTTCCGAGTGCAATCTACTAGACTGGTCGATCCGTTTGAGCCCTTGAACAGCTCTCTAGTGCAATCAGTGGAGGAGCTAGGGCGTTGGTAAGGCAACCAAAAACTGCTGTTTCATAGGCCGAAATCGAAGTACGAATATATCGTACGCCGGTTCTCAAAGTGTTGAGATCATAACTTTTGAACCAGAAACACTAGAAAGTCAATCAAAGGCTCAAAAGGCTCGGACTTGAGCCTGGTTTCCAATGAAAACTTCAGCGAAACACTTCGGCCTAGCGGTTGGGCCCTAGGTCAGGCAACATGAGCCAAAATGACCCAAAAACTACTTCACTTATGATGTCACTCACAAAAATTCCGCTGCCCCAAACCAAAAATTTTTTTGGAGTCCAATCTAGAAGGCTGTACGATTCGTTTGAGCCCTTGAACAGCTCTCTAGCACAATCCACGGAGGAGCTATGGTGTTGGTAAGGCAACTGACAACTGCTGGTTTGAGGCTGAAATCGAAGTACGAATATATCGTACCCCGGCTCTCAAAGTGTTAAGAAAGTTGGTAGGTACCCAGTAGAGCTCGACCGACAAGGCTTTTTTGGGCCGATACTGATGTTTTTCATTGCCGATAACCAATACTGATATTTTTGTATATTCAAGCAAATAAACACTCCTGGAGCTATTTTGCCTTCAGCGAAACATTTTTAAACTACAGCTGAAAGGCATTACAGTGCATTTTTTGTTCAGGCCACATAAATAAGGAAAATGATTTCACAAGTTACATTATTTTATGAGGCAAAATATTCACTCTTACACTCTTGGAGCTACTTTGCCACCAGCCAAACATGATTGGCTGAACTGGTCACATGACATGCATGACTGTCTCAGTTGACTGTGACGTCTGTAAATGGTGTTAATGGTTCAGTCTGATAGACAAGTAATGTCATGGTTTCAGTGCTGGCAAGCTGTTAGCAGCTTGTTGTTTGCATTGTGTAAACTGTAGACTAATCCTGAACCCTTGTCTCTACGTATTGTACATGTCACATGACCATTTCAACAAGCTGTGTTTGACTAAAAGTCAAATGTAATCTAATAGGATGGTTTCATCCACCATGCCTACTGCATTCCATAGCAATTTCTAGGACTCACAGTTAGTCTAACTCTAAATCAACAAATGCACAAACAGGCAAATATGTGTTGCGTATAAGTGGGCCTACTCCCTGTGTAAACACCTGTGCCTGCGCTCAGATGCCATGAGTAAGTAAAAAGTAATGCGCGACGCATTAAAACCATCACTTCACTGCGATGAAGAAACGGACAACATCGGATTCTGCGCAAACCTGGATCACTGCTTGCTGTGACGTATGCACTTTTTTTATGCACACTGAACACAAGACTGTCTACCCTAGAGAGAACTTGGTAAAACAGTCAATGAACACAAAAGCACATAACCTAGTTTGTTCACAGACAATCGTCTGCTTACCACCCCAAAACCTTCAGGCGAATGTTACGTCACAAATCATTTTGTCGGGACTATTGCACAGTGGTCTGATTAATGTATGAAGGCTCTGTGCGCTAGGAACAGGACAGTGCATTTGTTTTAACCAATCAGGGTCAGAGACGAAGTAGCAACTTGTATTTCTGAACTCTCCATGCAGAACAACAGCGTAACACTTTTATGAAGAAATATTGCTGATATATATCGGCAGAATTTTGNNGATATGATACTTTGGCAACCCGACATANTGGCTAATATATATCGGCGTGCCAATACATCGGTCGAGCTCTAGTACCCAGTATACACCTGTATGGACCCNATTTCTCTGCTTCTGGGGAGTCAATGATAATTTTATCTTATTCTAGGGACCAGAATCAGGACCCTAAAACACCTTAAAGAACCCTGTTGTAGCATGTTTTCCATCCCTATATTTGTAAATTTCATAAGGATGAACTCTTCGTAGGTAAAACAAAATTACATACCAGCTGTGCATGAACTGCGGCTATTGGAGCTTTCTGATACTTGATATGTTTGTTTTTTATTTCTATTGCAAAGTGTAGAAATATTGTAAAATGGTACTGTTGCAGCCAGCATGGGTACAATATTACTTTTGCAAGTGGTTCCAAAAAGAATTATGATGTCACAGAAACATAGATTGCAAATCAATTCGTGTTTTTGGATTTTTATATTGCGGCTCTTTTTGTAACTCGGGTTTTACAATATGCGGCTCATACAAAGAGCAGGTTTGGCCACCCCTGTCATAATGTCATATACTAACAACTGACTTGTCATTTTCACATATTTTTCCAATATGGGAGCTGCCATAATAGTGGCACCTTTTCCTGTTTTATCGATTGTTTTAATTTGTATATTTGATGGGTAATTTTGCATTGAATGAATAGTGAAAGGTAAATGGCAAGTTTAAAATTTCTTTTTTGTGTCCAGTAATTTCTGATTTTGCTCTTGATGTTGTGTCAAATTGGTATATACTCTGTGCAGTAAGATTTCCAACATAGTAACTGAAAAAGCTGATGATTTAACAACAATGATTCCATTAAAGACGTAATTTCAAAATCTTTACTGAAATATTATAGAAGAAATATATTCACATTCGTGGAGAAGATCGAATGCTATATTAAAGCTTTTATGCTCAAGGTATGCGTGACAGTTCAGGATATATATAAATGTTGGTGTTGATATTTTGCTTTTTAGATTTGTGAAGTGATGAGTGCAACAAGCCCTCGGCCAGCATTTGTAACTACTAAACAAACAGTTGTGACTAAAATTGAGAACATCACCACAGATGATGTTGATACAGTCAGGAATCTTTTGGAACAAATGATATTTCTTCTTGTTGAGGAGCAGTCATCAGGTGTGATTTAGTTATGTATATTTGCGTAAGCTTTTCCATTTTGTCTCTATCTTTATTTTGTAGTGATTGTGTTGCGTTATGTATTTTAACTATGTTTCAGTATGGCATTTAACAGTTTTGGAACTGGAGTTTTTCACAGGCCCAAGCAAGTGCTTCATTTGTCAAATCAATTATTTCTCTTCATAGTTTTATTGTGTAAATGTACAAACGTTCAAAAGAAAAAGATTCCAGCTGGTACTTTACGGTATCTGTGCTATGTGAAATGGTTTCTGCTCTCTATACTCCTTTTGTACATGGACGAAAGTGTAGACCAGTACTGAAAGTGTTAATAGGGCAGCCAAGCATGTACAAACTGCTACTTCTCAGTGCAAATCTCAATTGTCAAAGCCTTTACCATTGTGTTTAGTATTTAATAGTGTGGTGAGTTTGCATGCATTACTGTGTAATTTTGTTTATTTAAGGACAACTCCTGGGTCCTTTGTTGGAATTTGCAATAACTCAGGATATCTTTGAAAAACTATTTGAATGGTGGAATCAATCGTCAACTTTTAAATCAGAGATGATGCTTATGTTGGTAAGCTTACATGAAATAGACTTCATGCTTTGTAGCTAAATGATTGAATTGAGCAATTTGGATTTAGCTAAAGTACACAGCTCCATGAATCAGAATTTCATTTCCAATTAGTATTGCCACAGTGAAATCATAGCAATTTTTTATGTAAAGCTGCGCCTTGTGATTGGAAAGCCTGAGTGGCAAATGTGCAAAGCTTCGCATTGTGGCAGCAAGCACCAAATAGAGTTCATGTTCCACAATCACTCTATTATTGCTTATTTGCAACACCACACATATGGATGCTATTCATGGTGAATTGCATATTCAACCCCATGCCAACCAAGGGGTTGCAACAGCATGAGATTTTAAATTTTATGAGCAGATGTTTGAATGTGTTGTGGTGACATCTGACCTAACATCCTTTGTGTGTCAAGTGGACTGGTATTCTGAATGACACCAAAGGATCAGCATACTGTGGCCATCATCCCCATATTCCAAAGCTGTTAACATTAGGGAATGTACCAGCATTTCCCTTGTTAACTTTTCTTGAAAAACGTATGCCAAATGTCCAGGAAAGTGATGCCATAAGATAATTGCAACTTAGGTGGAGGATACCCAGTATGGATTACATCTTGGCCATACTACAGGTCAAATTTTCACTCTCCAACGAACGTTTCGTAAATTCTCTGGGAGTATGCTGAGATGTTTGCAATTGTTTTGTAGAAGACCTGAAAAAACATGTACACCAGTTTGCTTGAGAAATACATTGGTTAGTTTTGAGGAAGTATGTTGTTGGTGGCTGCCTCTTACGGGCTGTCAAGTCATTTTACTATTACTCAGAAGTTTGTGTCCATGTCAGCAGGGTTGAGTCACAAGTTCAGCTTGCTGCAGATATTGGAATTTAACAATGGTGTGTACTGTGAGCATCACCACTCCTCTTCATATTCTATTTGAATTGGATAGACAGTCGTAGCCAAGTTGATAAGGGAGTTGCTGTTGCAGGCTGCACTATCAGACATATGCCTTTTGTGGATGTTTTGGTACTGTGAACAGGACCTTCAGCATGCACTTCATGGTTTGCAGTTGCATGTGATAAAGTTCGAATGAAAATTAGCACTAAAATGACAAAGTTATATATATGTCTCTGCAGAAACCATAGATGGTGTATTCTGCAAGTAAGTGGTGATACACTGCAGCAAGTTGTGAAAAATTTAAGTTTCTTTTGATGCCCTTCAAGGTATGAAAGGCAGAATCAAGAGATTGATACATGGATTGGTAAAGCCAGCACAAGTGTGGGCTTTGTTTTTCCATAACCATAAAACAGGGCCTTGCAATCTCTGCAAAGTTTTCTACTGTAATTTATGTTTGTTCTGATGCTCACGTATAGATAGGTTTATTTTTTTTGGTAATTTTTTGGTCATAGACTCATTCTTTTTAAATGAACGAAAAAAATTGAGTCAATTCAGTCATAATGCCTGAAATGGTAGGCTAGTAAATACTGTCTTGGTGAGTTTCAATACTGTTATGGGACAAATAAGCAAAATGTCTCAGCAAAAAATAACCCAGACCTAGACGCTGAACAAGGATGTGGTAGTTTGATACATTTCATACCTAGTTTTATCCCTCATCCTGGTGTCAAGCTAGCAGAACTATCACAGGGCTTGGAAACTGATTTATTTCAAAATCTCCTAGGTCTGCTGCCCCAGGACCCTCCCAAAAAGAAAAACAACTGTGAAAAGTATGTAAGTTAAAAATGTGTTGTTTTGCTCCTGTTGAATCTTAGATGAAAGAAATATGGGCTAGCTTTAAAGTGAAAGTATTCTACTCTTGGTGAAGAACCCTGGGTCTCACTAATAGTAAACTAGGATCAGGTGTGTAACAACCTCTAACACATTAAGCAAGCAGCCATTCAAGTGATATATTAACAAAAGTTAGTACATGATAGCAGGGGCGCATCTAGCTTGAAAAAAGGGGTCTGCCGCGGAAGGGCAGCTTTTGATATCACTTTTCAGCGTAAAACTACATTTTCTCTTAACACCAGAAATCGACCGATGAATTTTGCAATTTTGCCAAAGTTCGGAAACCCAAGTTGCTACTTCGTCTCTGATTAATTAACGCGAATTCTCTGTACTCTTCCTTAGGATGCGCAGCCCTCTGGCTAGATCAAGTGGTGCGCAATATGCATACCACACCGTAATTGTCCCCATAAACCGCTCAATGACGTAACATTCGCTCACATGTTTTTGCGTGCGCGGAAAGTAGATTAATGCCTGCGAACAAATCAGGGAAACTAACTACATTCAGGCCTCGTTTATCTGAACTACTTTGTTTCGTGAAATAATGTCGATTTAGCGAGATATCCCGAAATCGGAATCAGACCTGTAGCCACGGGGGGCATTCGAGGGCAATCCCCCATAAATTTTTTGTGCCTCTTCCAAATTTTGTTGCGCCCAGAAAATTTTCTTATAAAAATAGCCTATATAATAAAAACAGAAGTCTTGACCGTCTAAAAATGTTTTGCTCCCCCCAAACCTTTAGACCTGGCGACGGGTCTGGCCCAAGCGAACGCTCAATGGTGAAACAGAAACAAACTGTAGGGTAGTCTCAAACGAACTGTCAACTTAAGCAAATATGTAGACTGCATGCGAAACATGACTAAATGAGACTCTCATAGTTGTTTTTGTTTATTAGCAGATCCATACACATAAGCTAGTATGCATTCAGAATGAGATCAAATGCGAAAAAAAACTGTGCAGGAGACCTATAACTGCGTCCTGCAGGGTGTGCCACTGTTACATTCATCGTGCGTCGAAAATTTAATAAACAACTATGTAACAGTTGATGTAATCCGGTTTAGCGTTTTTTTTCTGTTGATATGGCATACCGTTCCTAAATTACCGAGTCGGTGTCGGACAGCGAGGTTTCCGGATTAAAGGGGTGAAATGCAAGGATTCCGGTTAATCACAGTTCGGACAAATGAGGTCTGACTGTATTTGGAATAGATAGTGGTATTGATCTGATTGTCAAAACACATCAGAAAATATTTCCAAGTTAT
>JGI24021J15306_10008737_pt1 | contig 12478 bp, 8 predicted proteins | sample Ectturendosymbi1_FD_15306 | JGI IMG/M metagenome (IMG submission 15306)
AAAAGCGGTGAAACTTCGTTTTTACCCCTCGAAATAGAAAAAAAACAAAATTTTTTTGCTAATAATTTCAAAATCCCCCCCTTCCGATGGCCATGATTTTGACATGGTGCAGAGTCATAAGTCTGGTCGTTTTTTCGGGCCGGATCGCGTCAGGCCGGGGTCAGGCTTAAGTTTGTCAAAATATTTCCAGCCAATTTAGGGCCTGCATGCAAAACTTTTTATAACATTAAGAGTAATGACTTTTTTCTTTCGTGACTTAGATTTGTTGTGCTCACCGCGGTAGCTTCTGTGAGTGAAGTGTTTGTGATTTTTCTTCAGATAATTCTGTTTGCAAACCCAGCTGTGTTCTTTTATTCTCGGCTGGGATTAGTCTCACACTGTTTTTGAGAAGGCAACAGCGGTGAGGAAATTAGCACGCGATGGCGTTGCGTCGAAAGATCAATCACTCACGCTATTCTAGGCTTGTTTTAAGAAGTCTACAAGTCCACTTTTCATATCTGTAGAGCTATCCAGAATGTTTCTTTTATGCCTATAGCGCCATCGTAGATATTTTCGTGATAGTTTCTTTTTTTCTTGAGAAATATTATATTCTGCAGTATTATCGTTGACTAACATGCTACGTTTGTGCCAGATGATGCCAATATTTTGGCCAAGGTGGTTGTTATTTTCAGTGTGATAAACCGCTTAGGCTACCTGCAATTACACCTGCAAACAACGCTTTTTGTTGCTCCGCAGTTGTGCATATCTGAACCCCCTCGGTTGATTTGGCTTTCAGGCCTAAATCGGGTTTCAAAAATAAATGTCGGGCTCGAGCCAGGTTTGGGCTTATGATTTCGGCTCGTGCTGGGCTCAGGTTTCAAAATAAGGACATTTTACAACTGTCTGTGGGTATGTATGCAGAAGCCAACAAGGGGAGAGTGCAAAGATACATCCTCCACCCAACAACAGTACAAACAGATTGAAATCATTGTAGGCTACGCTAATTTTTGGCCAAATGTTTTTGCTGCTGGCAAGAGGATATCAATGGTGATTTTGGTAGTGGTGGCGTTGCATACATTATGCCCAGCAGCATTTAAAAAGATTTGTTGCTTTTTCAAAAAACGGAAATGTGCAAGAAAAATATTTATCGTCTTTGTAGCATTAAGCGACTTGAACAAGACATCAAATCGCGTTGTAATGTAACCCACACTTCTTATAAAATGCATGAAGACTGAAGTGTTCTACTGTAAGAGTGATATGCACGTGCGACCAGTGCGGTTCAGCATTTTTGGCACTCCATCTGACAGGTCTGATAAAACCCAAATGATGTGTTCTACCACATTGCTGTGCTTCTTTGCATCAAATACGATATTAATGCAAGCGGGCTGAACTACTGTACCGTGTCCAGCAACAAATTTAAGTTTATTAACATTGTAAATCATCTGCAAGGACAAAGCAAAGAGTGACTAGTGTTGCTTTCAAAACGAGATTGGGAAACTGTAGCCCATATATAAAACGTCATTTCTGTATCGACCCGATGACTATATTGGTTTCACACCAAGCTGCCCCCCACATTTTACAACAAAATTGCACCCATGCAGTAGCCTACTGAGATTACACCATAGACAGGATTGGAGTCATGACAAAGAAGGCTGAAAAGATGCTTCCGAAGTTGCTAAATGAATGACTGTGCAATGTGCAACATTGTCCAAGAGTCTGAATCCTTGAATTATCGAGAAAAGCGCTTCAGATATCCTTATCCGCATCCGGTGTCAAGCGAAATTTCTGACCTCTGCGAAACTTCTGACCTATTCTTGTTTGTCAGTGATTTTATTTTCAGAGTAAAGGAATAAAGTTTGGTGATTACTTTCTTGATGTTTGTGGCGCAAGTCAAAACTTTTTTGCTAGATGTCAGATACCCACAACAAGCTACAGTACAGGAATAAATATAACCGCTGAAAAACTCTTGGACTTAGTTTTAGACGTCCATTTTTTTTAACCCTAACCCGACACACTTATTTAAACACCAAACCCTAACCCCTAATCATCAGTTTTCTCAGCGTTTTTGACATGTAGAACAGTGCTCTGCGCATTTGTCGTGAAGTCAGAAATTTCGCTTGATAACCGGTTCTCGTTTGAAGCCAGTTCTTGGATATCCGTATCCTGTTGCAAATTCACTATCTTGCCGGATATCCAACTGGAAAACCGGATAGTGATCATCTCTGGTGGAAATGAATAATTGAATATAGGTTGACTGCTCTAAAAAATAGCTCCGTGAGTGATGTCGTTTTTAGCTCTTGAGAAAAGCCTGAAAATTGTTGTTATGAGACTTTCCAGGCTTCAGTATGGCTTGTTTTAACAAATTTGTAAATGGTGTGAAGGCTTTTGAGAAAAAAAATAAGCAACTAATAACTTCAAGCAAAACTGCGAATTTCGAGGCAAAAATTTAAATCTAGTGTTTTTTCAAATCTGGTAAATTTTTTTGTGAATCCAGTGATTTTTTCCAAAAAGCCTGTGGCAACACTGTGCAAACGCGTCTGTTGTTGCTGGTAGCAGACCATATTCAATGCCTTTTGCCAGAGCAACCTATTACTTTGATATTTGGTTTAGTAGGTAGATCCAACCTGCTTTCCTGCTGTTGTGCAGAGTGTGACATGTGAGGTTCTTGCGTTTCATCTCTAAGTTTTCCACAAATTTGTCGTGATTGGCCTTATGTGAACTACGAGTTAGTAGGTAGGCATAGGCTAGTCACTGTTGTATGTAGACACTGACACTTGACAGCCAGTGGTCCTTCTCAAAACTGTTGATAATATCAGTGCTTAGAGATTACTGCTGTAGTGGAATAAAATTTTTATTGTGGGAAAGATATGGACCTGCTTACATGCATGCAAAGTACAACCAAATGATATTTTTAGTTACAGTCACAGGCCAATAAATCAAGCATTGCTCTTCATTATAAAAGCTAAAGAGGTGATGTGAATCAAACTAGTTTTTATTTGTCAAGCAGCACAGTATAATATTTTTCATAAAATTTATGAGACCTCATTAAAATTCTGCTTTAACCCCAACACAGCAACAGCAAAAGGTAAGTTTTGTGTGCATTGAAGTAGCTGCATTTTGTTCTTGAAAAGACATAGAGAACATACTGTAACAAACTTTTAAATTTTTTTACTATCTACCACTTACCTGTTTCACTACATTCTTTTTATTTTGACACTCAAATTTCTGAAACACATATTTCGTGTATTTTGGCTAACATAGCTGTGCCATATTTTGTAACGCTACCTAGACCTTTCCTAATTACTTTTCTCCTCACACGACAAGTAATTGATTAAGAGTTCTCCAAATATCTAGGATTAAGAGGTGATAAATTTAGAGATTTAAAAAACGAAAGCACTACTTTGAATTTCAAAAAGCAAAATTGTAACTAATTTTTTATCCATCCAAACTTGCCCACTCTGTCCAAAACAAGTTTAAAAAATGTTGCTCGTGATTCTGCTGTTGACGCAAAGAAAAACATATTTAGGCGTATGAGAGTAATAGCTTTTTTTGGCACAAATTAGGTTTACACTTTGAACCAGCAAGGTATTATCCCACCGCATTCTCAACTGCAGTGGCGTAGCGATGTTAATGTTGCCCAGGGCCGACCATAAAAATGCTTCCACTTTCCACTCCTCACATTTGCTTACAACAATACAAAATGAGAGAAAATCATGAATCATGCTTATAACATCACAATCAGATATGAACTGAAAGGCGTCTTGTTTTTAATTTCCAATTAGGGATCTTGCTTACTCTGCTTGCTAGCCACCCTTCTCATCATCATTTTACCTTGTTTTTCTGCCTTCTTTACATATGCATGTATGTATGGCTAAATGACTAGCATAGCTGGCACATGCTAGGCTGTAGGTCAGTGGGAAAGTTTTATTTTTTGTCATTACTCGTGAATCAGTTGGCACCGTGAATTCAATGTGTTTTCCATGGCAATAACAAAGTGCGCTGGGCTAATGAAGCCTTGAGGAAACTTGGGTTTGCTTTTTTGTCTTGCTTAAAGCAAGGTGCTCGTAGTTTGTCAGTTTTTTACAACTGCTGCAGATCTTTTGCAGGTAACCATTGCCTTCGTATCGGATATTTTTTCTTTCTCGGATAAAAAGAAAGTATTAGATGTTTTCGACAAGCATTGTTGGGATGCAGCATTCTGTAGCAGAATGAGCGAAGTTCGAGATTACCGGTGCAGTTGAGTAGTAGTGAAATGGTGTAGCGCCATCCGGCTGATTTTATGGCTCTATGCATAATTCCTAGATATGTTGTTCTTTATTGCCAAGTTTTTATGTGTTTATGGTTTTCATAATTTCCATATTTTTACGTTTAACTGATATTCACAACTGTTCCAAATTTCTGTTTTTGCTGCCACACGTAGAGTTTTCGCAACACTGCATGTCGGTTACAAAACGCAGAAAGGCCGAAAAGCCTATAGCAGTACGTCAAAGTAACTGATTATTTGCTGTCTGTACAAAACTCTTATGAGCACAACTTTTCCTCAAGAGAGTTCTGAGGCATTTTTGAACCTAAAAAAGTCTGCATTACACAGAACAAAAAAAACTTCACCAGCGTGTTTCAACAGAGTGCTTTGAAATGCATTTCGAAAAAAAGACATGGTTTTATTTGACTTCTCAAAAAAGAAACTTTTTGGCATTCTCCCACCTCTTTTGAATAAGCCTCTGGGTGTCATAACAAAACTCTTGGAAAAACAGTTCAAAGATAGTCCTTAAGAAAGTATTCCCAACCTCTCGTTGCAGAGATTACACGCTGCGGTTTCATTGGCACATGCACATTTTTTATTGAATTCAGTACAAATTTTAAACGGGGTTGAGGGCAAATTGTTTTCTCCATCTCGCAAATAACATAACAACAAAGCAAGACAGCTTAGCCACTGACCTCTTTGAACAGCTAAATTTTGAACAATCATTTTTTTAAACCGTTTTTTTTAAGAAACTCTTTGCAAAACTTTAGAAAAAATAACCTATGCAAAATCTCGAGACGAAGACCTTGAGACCGAGACCTGAGACTTCCGAGACCGAGACTCCAAAAAACGGGTCTCGAGACGCAGCTTATCTCCTAGTTACACTTCCAAAAACATTGTCAGCTATTTCTGCAAGTTCGATGAAAAATCTAGCTTCACAAAACATTAAACACTTTTTCAGCTCTGTATAGAAAGTAAAGCTGCTTTAGCCATTTATTGTACTGCAGTTTTAGATGTAACCTTGGCTGCAGGCCTACATGTTGTGGTTCATTAGATTGTGTATCCTGGTGATCAGGTGTTGTGATTGCAATATTTTAGGTATCATTAGGTAAAACAAAATCATCCTACATACCTATAACATGCAGCATCCCACATGGTTCTATACTTGGACTTTTGCTTTTTTTTACAATCATAAATTATATTACTGAAGCATCTTCATTTACTTCCACAATATTTGTTGTTGTTGTTAATTTACTTATGTCTGCATCTAATATTAAAAATTGTGACATGTGAGGTAAAGCTAAAGATGAACTTTAATATATTAACCAGGATATCCAGAGGCGTTCTAAATATCCCTGATAATGATTAGTGGATTATGACAAACAAACTGGGGCCCAGGGCCAGGTAACCTGAGCCAAAAATGGCCTAAAACTTACCCCATTTATGGGGTAAGTTTTAGGCCACACACAAAAAACCTGAAATCCAAAACTTTCCAATTTTTTTCATTGTACTCTAGAAGACTTGCCACATCGTATGAGTGATTGAACAGCTCTCTAGCACAATCACCTGGCGAGTTACAGAATTGTAAAGGGGCAGCAAAATAGCGCTAAATTGTGTGCTCAATGTAGGATTTTGAAGTATGAATATCTCATGCACTAGCACCAAAAGTGTTAAAAAGGCCTAAACATGATATTGCCACATCAAATATTTCTATTAACACTTATGAAATTTGTGAAAAAATGGCATAAAATACCTAGGCATCATACTTGACACCAAGCTTAGTTGGAAATCACATATTGCTAAATTAACCACACAAGTCTCCAAGTCATGTGGAATATTATCCAATTAAGACATTATACAACCCAACATATATTAAATGCTATGTATAATGCATTGATACACCCTTATCTAAATTCTGCTGTCTTGAAATGGTGCAGGGCTTCAAAACTACTATTCAACCTCTTGTGAATCTATAAAACAAACTTGTGAAATTGCTGAAAACATGCAACAAAGTCAATGTGGATGTAATGTATATGCAAAATCACATTTTAACAATCAAAAATTTATATAAAATGTCTGCTGGTAAGTTTACATACTCTAATGTGAAAAAAATTTACTTCCATTGCATTTTAACCAATATTTCAAATCTATTCAAACAGTTCATAATTACCCCACGAGACTTGCAACTTCAGAAAATTTCTTATTACCCAGGGTAAACTCTTCTCAAAGTCAATACTGATACAAATTCATTGGACCCAAGGTATGTTCAGAAATACCTGACCATATCAATTTTTGATCTCACTTTGACTTCAAAAATCTGTACAAAGCGACCTACTCTTTGGCCTTGTTGGTGCAAAGTAACAAATGGAATTTGTTTAGCTCATCTGGTGTTGTCCATTCTTTGGTTTGTACCATGTGATTTTTTCCATTATGTTTTTCTATGTATTTATACTTAACAGAAACTGTAAAGTTTCCTTTCTAATGGGGGTTAGCCTTCTTCATCTGTCTGTCATTTGATATTTTTTCCAACTTGTTTTTGTTTCCTATTATCATTTGCATTTTCAAACAAATGTATATACATTAATTTCAGTGTTTTGTTCTTTCTACACCTGTGAAGTTAAATATTTCATCATGATAGCTAGTGTACATAGGCATGCACTCATCTGCAAGTATCATTTGTGTCTTTGTTTTTATCACCTTGTCTTTCCTTTTCACATGACTAAAGATAGTAGTGGAAGTTGTATTGTGGGTTGGTAGACTATGATAACCTCATGGTCTTTCACCAGTCCTTTGACAATAGAGTAAATATTTATTGCTTCTGTAGAACTTTGTTCTTAAATTATGCTATAACTTCTGCATTAGCCTATATTCTACGCAATGCTGTATGATCCACTGATTGTGTGAACCATCATTTCATTGCAAAAAAAGCAATACACTTTTAAAACTTAACACTCATGCAAAGTTCAGTTGCAAAATGCAACAAAAAATTCACTGAATGCTTTTGTTTTTCTTGACAAAGTAGGTGAGGAAATTTTATTTTTAGATGAGAAAATGAGAGGACCTAAATGGAAATGATTGTGTGAAATAGAGGAAATGAAAAGATAACTTGTGGAAGCACTGCATACACCTCACTTAGCCACTCATGTTTTGAGTTTCCAAAACAAAAAGAATAGCCTACAAGCCCTGCACTGCTTTATTGAAAATGTTGGACGTTGAATGCGGTGTGTTACAATTTTTAACTAAATCGCTGAATGAGTTCAATTGCGAATGTTAATGGGTTGACCCTGATTTGCGATTGCTAATAATGCTATGGTTTTAACTGACCTACATGCTATGCAAACTGAAATGTTTGATCTATAAAATGAAAACGTATGAGTAACTTCATCCCTGAATATAGATCAACTAATCTAGTCTGTTTTGGTAATAAACTGTGCTGCATGTATGCTGCATAACAACATAAAAAACAAAGGGCATGAAATTTTATATCACCTAAATAGAAAAGACTGTTTTCTAGATAAATCATAATTAGAACTCCTCGAAAGTTATAATCTATCTTTAATGGATCAAGCAGCAAGATATTCCATGCAGGAAAGGATCAAGATTGTTGAGGTCTATTTTGTAACAAAATCAGTTCTCCAAACCCCACAATAATTTTGTAGGGACCTTCCAGACAAAATTTCTATATTCAGACTAACAATAAAGAGCATCCTGGACAAATTCAGGGAGATGGGAAGTGCACTGGATAACAAATAAGTTGCAGTTGCCAGCCATGGTCAGTTAGGACAGAAAATCACATGACTGTGAGACATGTTTGGAGCATTCTCCAAGGAAATCCACTAGTCGTTTGTGCCAGAAGGCAGATCTTCCAAGTATTTCAGTTATGCACATAATGCACAAGGATCTTCACCTGTTTCCATATAAGATAAAAATTTTACAACTTCAGACTGATGCAAACAAGGCTGAGAGACTTGCCTTTGAGCAAAGAATCAGTCACCTTTTTTCATTGATGAGGCAAATTTCCATTGGTGGTCATGTGAACAAACAAAATATGCACTGTTAGGTTTAGCATCATTGGCATCAGTATCACCCACTTAGTGTAAAGAAAGTGACTGTTTGGTGGGCATTGGGTTGCAATGGCATTATTGGGCCATATTGGATTGAGGATGCTGATGGACCTCTAGTAATTGTGAACACAGAGCACTACATTAAACTAACGAAAAGAAAATACATCCTGGCACTGAGTCAGAAGCAAGTGGTACACATGGATTTTGTGATTTATCAGCAGGATGGAGCAATACTCCATTGTTCCAATGCTTTCTAGAATACCATCACTTTCATTTCCCTGGAGACAGGTTCATCTTCCATGGTGTTGACCACCATTTACCTGCATATTCTTCAGACCTAACCCCTTTGAATTATTTTCTGTGGAGATACCTAAAAGGCATGGTCTATCCCAGCTATGTCCAGCTCGCGGGCTGCGTCGAAGGTTTTGTGCAGCCCAGTTTGGGTTATCGCTCTAGTAAAAGTAGCCTACATATTGACAACCTGTGCTCATTTTGATACTTTTGAATTTGACGTTTTTGATGCAGATGGTCCTCAGTGTCACTTTATCATGTCTGTTGCCATTGCAGTTGGGATTCGAACGCTTTCAGTGCATTATCTTAAGATAAATTTAGTTTGCTAAGATCAAAGTAAGCCATGCAATGTGTGGCCCTGGTTTAAGATAGTGATATAATTTTTGGCTCAGTTAGCCTTTTGGGTTGGACATGCCTGGTCTATCCCAACAATCCCCAAACTATTGATGCATTCAAGATTAACATTTTTACATGGATCAAGAGAATTCCGCATGAGGTGTTGGACAGGGTCGTTATAAACTTCATTGTGCAAATAGCTGCAGTGATTCAGTGCCAAAGAGCTTGGATTGAGCACATTATAAAGTATTGAGCTGTGCTTGCAAAATGGTGGTGTACCATAAGAAAATTTATACCACATAAAACGTACATGTCTATAAGATGGGCCAGTGAAACAAACTGTGAAGTATTCCTTTCAATACAAAATGCTACTTATTCAAAAAATATTTTTGGACCACCATGCAAAAATAACTTGTAAGGTGACCTTTGCTGAAAGTTACTTGATCTTACTGTTTAGTTACAGGCCATTTCTCTTTTATTTGTTGATGTGGAAAGAATATAACTACTGATTAACACTATGCCAATAAGTTCATACAAATAAATGAAGCCTGAAGTTTTCTGCTAGGATCAATTCCATGATCTGTGCTTTTTGCATCAGTCTTGTGGTTAAGGGCATAGGTCAAAAATCAAGGCATTGGGACAATAGTCTTCAATGGAGACTATTTTTGATGGAGACTCCATCAATATAATACATTTAGTTTAGGACGTAGACCAAGAGGTAGGAAATGTGTTTATGTATGCTTTGTTGCAGGCAGAGCCTCGACATGGGGAAGTGCTGCCCCCCACCAAATCTGAAACCTTTAATCTAACTTCAGGTTCATTCATGAAAGACCATTTGCTATTCCCTCTTTTCACCAAAAGTGATGACCCCCAAAAAGTGCCGCCCTGGGGCATTGCTCCACCTTGTCGGGGCCCTGGTTACAGACATCATATTTTCATAAAACATTTTGATTATGTCTTTGTGAGAAAGATGCTTTGACATACCTATGTTGCTTGTTTGGTATGTCTATTATTCATTGATAGATGGTGGGTTGCCAACATAGCACAATTACCTTCAATCAATAAAAGGTAATGTTAGATGTATCTAGAACTGCATTTCTAGTTGTTTTCTGCATCATAATGTAAATGGTTCAACGCTGCAGTTGTCTCCACAAAACCGAAGACTTGGATTTGAACTGCAAATTGAGTAACCAGTCCTGCCTGTTATTCTGCAGTTATAAGATCTTCTGTGTGGAATAACGTGAGTTTCAGTCTTTGCTTATAATTCTGGTAGGATGTTCATTGTAGATTGTTTTTGCCGTTTATTTTATGATGATTTTCTTTCTCTACTATTAACTATCTGGTGAGCCATACTACAAATCTCTTTTCGAATGTCACTTTCTTATGCATTAGAACTTGTCACCACTGGAATTGAAGGTAACTTTTGACAATTGCTTGTGTGTGATAGGCAAAAAATTGACACATGATACTGTAGCAAAAATGTTTTCACATTCATGTCCCACTTCAGGAGTTTCGTGTGAAAGACAAGACTTGCCTTAGCTGCCAAAGCAAATACAAAATTGGTACTTGGAGGAAAATATTCTTCATTTTTCTTTAATTCAGTTTCGTGCCCACTTTTCGTCGGGTATAGACGCGAGGGCAGCAGCCCGAGGAGGACTTGAAATACCTCACGGTCAACAGCAGTCTCAGATAGTTTTGCTGGCTCCACACCAAGACGGGACCAAGCAAGGTCGGAGATGTAAGATGTAGTCACTCCACCTGGTTCTCGGGCGACCTCTCGGCTGCTTTTCCGTTGGTGCAGTCAGCAGGCCTTGCCTCGCCTATCTTTCATGAGACATTCTGGGCACATGGCCTAAGCCAAAGTAGCTTGGATCTCTCGATTCGGAGATGTGGTTCTACATTCAGGGCTTTGCGAATTTCACAGCTGCTCACTTTGTCGCGAAGTGTCACACCATGAACTTTTCGCAAAAATCCCATCTCTGCCACTTGCACTTGGGATAATATTCTTTCGGTCATTACCCAAAATTCATGACCATAGGTGAGGATCGGAAGTTCGAAACAAATACCGATTAAAAACTGACAGCTTTTCAGCGTTTGGAAGCTCCCGTTTTGTCACCACGGAGCGGTAAAGCTCATGCAAAACTGCATTCGCTTTACCAATCCGTGTATCAATCTCCCAGTTCCGCCTTCCATCACTCGTAAATACCACTCCAAGGTACTTGAACTTCTCACTTGCTACAGTGTATTGCCGCTCACTTGCAGTGTACACTGCCTTGGATTTCTGAAGAGACATAATTTTTAATTTATTTGTTTATGGCCAGACACTAAGTCCATAGTATAAACACACACACACTCTGCAGAACGCAGGTCGATAAAAACAGACAAAACAGAACGTTTTAGAAGGCATTGGAGCTGGCGGAATCATAGGGTTACAGACACTTTGCAGCTGCGTTGAAGACAGAACCATAGGGTTACAGACACATTGTTAACACTAATGTTAGATAACACGCAACACTCGTTGCAACACTAAACACGCAACACTCGTTGCAACACTACTGCGGAGTAGGGCGCCAATTCTTAAACTGATCGAGTACATGTAGAATGCGAAAGCATTGTGACATGACAGACCATCAATCAAACGGACACTGCAAAGTTCGATCACTCATTCACGAAGTAAAATGCGATTATAGTGATCAAAGAATCGGGACGAGTACAAACAATCTGACTGCATGGAAGTATGTAACCATATGTTAGATTTTCTGCATCTTTCGTGAAACAGGTACGTGTATTTTCTTAACAGAACCTCAAAGGTAGGAATGTTACATTGAACCTGGTGGTTACTAACACTCTCCAGGGCAGGTTGTATAGAGCTCTGCATCCAAAATTATATGCCACACGCAATCTCTGCATGTGTGACTTCCTGAAATTACACCATAATTGTGATGCATTTGCATACATGGGCGTACAAAAAGAACGAAAAAGTAGATTTTAACTGGATTTAAATATCGGGAAAAAGAAGCTCGCAGCTTACCTGCTGCATAATACTGATATCGCAATTGTTTCTAAATGTCTTTGTCATCTGAGAGCTCAGTATCCAATACAATCCCCAGATATTTGTATTGGTTAACAGATTTTACATTTTGACCACCTAATTTCAATAATGGAGTGACTGTGCTTTTTGCACTCAGCCTTAAACGTCATACAAACAGTTTTGTTGCAGTTGAAAATATACTCATGCGATTCTGCATAAGCCTGGCACACATCTGGTATTCTTTGCAACAAACGTACACTTGGACAAAACACACAAATATCATCAGCAAACATCAAGTGATTTAATAAGACTTCACCAGTAGAATACCCTGCTTTAATGTTGTTTAGTTCATTGGATAAATCATCTAAATCAGAGGTGTCAAACATACGGCCCGCGGGCCAAAACCGGCCCGTTGCGAGGTTGAATCCGGCCAGCGGGATGATTTCGTAAAGTAAAAACTTCATTTGCTTGATAAGTTTATCCAGTCATACTTCGATAACTGGTGACTAGATTTCAATTACTTGAAACCTTAAC
>JGI24021J15306_10008738_pt1 | contig 12477 bp, 7 predicted proteins | sample Ectturendosymbi1_FD_15306 | JGI IMG/M metagenome (IMG submission 15306)
CGGGGGGCAAGGGTGCGCCCCGCCCCTTGGCAAGAAAAATGTAAAAAATGGGCCCCCTCTTCGAGGTTTCTTGAACTGCAGAATATGAAAGTGCTTCTACAAAATTTCGGAAATCCGTTGGTCTTGACATTTTGTATACTGAAATACTGCAGTGTTTAGCAAACCAACAGTCATCAAATGAATCGTAATTTCAATATTGTTCCAGCCGGGTGCGTTTAAGGGGAGTGGAGCAAGGAACTTGCCTCGGGCCCTCCTTTTTAGGGACTCCCCTTCGAGGTGTTTTGCGCTTAAATGTTCCTCATTTTGGTGAAAAGCTTGTCATCTGCTCTTATAATATTTTAAATCACATCATAATTAAGTATTCTGATATCAAAGAGGCCCCCAATAGTAACTATGATGTGTTTAGTACTATGTTTTCAAAGGGGCCACCAATAGCAATTGTANTGTGTAAGTAGGCTACTGCGCTTTCAAGAAGGCCCCAAATAGTAACTGTAATGTGTAGGTACCTTGCTTTCNAATGGGGCTCGAACCGCCACTGTAATAAATAAGTAATGCTTTGGACTGTGTGATGCAGTTCTGAATACGTTTATGTCTGAAACCTGTCATGTAGGCTACTTTCCCTTGAGATTAGAATACAGCGAAAGTTGTGTAGTGACACTACAACTTCCTTTTTTTTGCAAAGCCAATTAATTAACAAAGATGTCTGCAGTTCACCGCTGGAAGTGGAACCAGCGATGTTGATTTTAGCATCTCGGCCGATGGTGGTAACTTGTTTTTCTGGCCATCCCAGCCGGTACCGAGGCTTGTGGTACTGTCTGCGCAGTGCACTTTGCGCCTCTTTGAAGTGAAATATGCGATTGAGTGATACACATCTACAAATTAAAACAGGTTTATGCGTTTGAGCCAGTTGTTTCCATAATATGAGTCGCGACCCAAACAAGGGTGCGATTTTGTAAAGGATAAGAAAATAGGTCGCGCAGAGGAGATCAAAACCTAAACCTGATTTGTATTTTTTAAAACTTGTATGCTTGGCTGTGTCTGTTTGTAGTGTAGCGTAGGTATTTGAGAAACGAATAGAACTTCAAACTTCTGCTGCGAAGTCTTTTGCTGCTTCCATCACACGTAGCAACAATTTAATTGAAACAGGTCAGTGTGTAATGCTTTGCTAATAATTATTCCAACTGCAACGACAAGGTTTTCTTGCCTTTTGCTGCTGCAATTTACCGATTATTTCGTCAATAAAATGATATAATTTAAAATGTCACACGTATTAACCTAGGAAATATCTAAAGCCGGCGACACTCCGTGAGAAGTTCTAGGTCAGCAATATTCTCTGACTTGAACTTCGACAAATATGACCACGAGATGTTCAGCTTAAAGGTGAACGTAATTAAAAAATACACGTAGCAGTAACTGAAAAGTTCACATTTATAGCTAATGTACTCAACGCTGTTGCACAGTTTCAATCAAAATATTGGAAGTAGTCAGCATTTAATTTCATTTTCTTGTGATTCCTCTTTCACCCCCGCCATGTTTATTATGTGCTCAAGCCAAACACGTGGTTAAATTAATTTTATAAAATGAGTAAAATTTCAACAGTCAAATTCTGCTTTAATCTTACTGGAAACAAACGATTGTCCGTCTCAAGCTAAAAATATCTCGTAAAAACATTTGACACCTTGCTCAAAACAAATTACATGCTTTTGTGTGCCGTTGAGCATCCCCATCCGATGTTTTTAGCCATTTATTCAGAATCTGATGTCAAAATGTCTTCATTTTCTTCCAGCTGCCGGATTACTATTTGATTATAGGTAAAAGTAGTTACAACTGGTGCACTGCTTCAGTGTTCAGCATTACCCCTGTGTTCATGGGCGTCCGCAGGGGGGCAAAATGGGCATTTGTCACCCCTGAAAATTGGTACTAAGAACGAAAAATTTCTTGAAAACCTGAAGTCGGGAGACTTGACTTAATTCTTGCAATGACAGTTTTTTTTGCCGATATAACACTCACACTGCACAAGAGCCAGGCTTACAGTTCTGGTGTCATGCAGGGATTAGCTTACAGTTCACTACATCCGCTACATTGCCTGCAGAGGCAGGTTGCGAAACTTGGGAGCGGGTAGTTCTAAAATTGGGCTTTATTGCGTCACGATACCATGGCAACAAAGGTTCACTTCAGGTTACGGCAGTAGGCGTTTTGCCGCATGCCACTGCTGAACGCTAACATCTGTGGCAGGTAATGCAACGAGACAATGACTGCTGATAGCAGTAAGTCACGTAGTTTTGTGCAGTGTGAAAAGAAATATTGCTGCCAACGAAGCGCATTTTGTGGGACTGTTGCCGCAATACGGTGCATTTTTTTGTGGTGATAGAAAGGGTAAAGCGTTATGTAAACGCCCATTTTCACTTGCATTGTATCGTCAGCTACCTGAAAACAACAACTAAAATGTTGACTTTGCCCACCCCTGCAACAGTTTCTGCGGACACTCATGCCTGTGTTTATAAATCTGCTTTGTACTGCGCTATGAATAACGATTTTGTATTATTCGAGTACCCTTTCGGTAGCACGTCGATGAATGTGCAATTCACCACCGACGGGATGTGCGCGAACACTTACACCAAGGAACGTAGTGCTAACAAAAGAGGTGTGGGTAGACACCCAAAAAAACTAGCCGTTTCAAAGCAGCTTCAAACTTGTGTTAATGCGAAACGTGAAAAGGTGTGGGAACGCCGTTTCAATGCGCTCCCGTGCCACTTCACCCCCGCTTACACCCATGATGTGTTGCGCGCACAAGCGAAGACTTACACCCATATACATGTAATGCCCGGGCGGATCCAGGGGGGGGCGATTGCCCCCCTAAAACCTATGAAAGTAACTTTATTCATCATGATTTTGTACAATTCAGAAAACAACATTCGCGATTAAAGGCCATTTTGTCATCCATTGTTTTGTCATAACAGTGTTGTGAAGTGTACTTCATCTCTCTTACAGTAGCGACGAAGCCGTTGAGTCTTGACTACCAACTATTACTGAAATCGCACCCCCAAAAAAAATTACCGGCTGGATCCGCCCCTGATGTAACGTATGTGAGTTTTTGGGAACTAATTATTGCATACCCATACGGTGGCCATTTGGCCCCCTTCAGCAAAGTTCGCCACCCCTGGCTCAAACCTCTAGTTACGCCACTGCGTCTACCGGTAAACCCATACGTCCACCAGCTGCCTCTGTGATTATTTGAGACACATCGATTGTGTAATTTCTGTCTTTTGCCAGAATCGCTTGTTTAATAACCTCTGCTAGAAAGGCAAGAAAAGCTACTGGGTCGCCAAACAGTAGACTACAGAAGTCCATTTGCTCAGCAACAAATGTTCCATCCTGCTGGAGTGATATACTGCTTTCAAGGCCAATCTGGGTATTGTTAACAAAGGATCTGGCATTTGACTGTCTCCCTGCCGATGTTGGGAGGGGAGGAAAATCCGACTTGGACTTCAGATTCGGAGCTGGAATATCTCTGGACTTAATGAACTCTTTGCATGCATGCGTCAGCATACGACAGTTTAGATTCAGTTTTTAGTTAAGTATTTCTGTTTCTCGTTGATATCTAGGACAGACTTTATCATTTGCGGAGTGATTGCCTCCACAGTTTGGACATTTCGCGGTATCAGCGTTACATTCATTATATTTATCTTCACCGCCGCAGTTTGAACATCGTTCCCTACCTCTGCAATAGCTTGCTACATGTCCGAAACTGTTACATTTGAAGCACCGTAACGGCTTGGGAATGTACTGCTTCACTCTGAAAAGCAAATAGCCAAGCTTAACCTCTGCGGGCAAGTCAGCAGTGGAAAACTGCAGAAACACTGATTTGGAATCTCTGATCTCAGAGGATTCCTTACATCTAAAACTAAAACGTTTCACAAAAGTAACCTTTTGACCTGCAAGACCTTCTACGAGTTCATCCGTGGAAATTTCCAACGCAACGTTATAGATAGCACCCTTAGCTCCAACTGGCTTAAGGGAACTGGTTTCAACTTCGACGGTCTTATTGCCGTTTGAAAGGTTCTTACAACTTAGTAGCGTTTTCACCTGCTGCGCACTGGAGCACGTTACAATTAGATTGCCATTACTCAGTGGAGCGCACGCTTTGTATGGACCAAATACATTTTTTAAGACAGTTGTCAATGAAAATCGGACTGTATGCTTTCAAACTCTGTCAGCTTTGCTTTGCAGAACAATCGGTAACAGTTCTACTGAAGCGGAATTTCCCGGTTGAGTCCAGAGGTTTTTGGGTGGAGTCAGAGTCGGCAGAGTCGGATTCCTAAGAACACTAGGAGTCGGTGTCGGAGTCCGATTTTTTTGTCCGACTCCGACAGTCCAATTGAATGACTTTTTACATAACACTTTTAAGTTGGGAATTCCTGTTGAAATCGCATAATTTCTTTCGAAACTTTTGTTGAAACAGAAAATTCTTGCTGCGTGCCACGATTTCCGTTGATTGCTTGTTGCTACAAAATTGTTGACAGCCAAACTTCATTCAAGTTGTGTTGAGGAGTCGGAGTCGGAAAGAGTGCGCAGTTGCTCGAGTGAGCTTATTTGACAGTGAACACTGATTTAAGCGCGAGTGCACAGTAGCTTGTTGAGCACTGTTTTTTCTTGTTATTAAATTGTTCGCGTTGAAACCTTTTTTGCATATTGTGTTACTTGCTGTAACACTGTTGCAGAGAACTGTCAACAACATGTACTGCTATTTCGGGTTTAGCTTCTTAGTGATAAAATGACGTTTGTGTACACAGACCAAGAAGTTTGTTGGATATTATACATAAATTCCTGCGAAACAAGATATTTTATTTACAGGTGGAATGCTGCGGATACCGACGATGGATTCATCGCATCTGCGTTGAGGTGAAGAAAATTTCATCACGCCATCTGTGCGATTTCTGCTCCCAAGAGGATTAACTACGAACTCTGAGTTAAAGAGAATATTGCAACTGTTTTTTTACCTAGCTGGAAATGGAATCAGAAAACTCGTGAGATTTACTTGCGCTACTCTGAAACACGAGAGCTGCATTTACACACTTACAAAAGCCTTTAATAACTAAATTCGTAATTTCAACATAGAATAGTGACCTGAAACTACGCGTAGCCTACATTGCATGCTATTTAAGCAATGTTAACATAAAATTTCGCCAAAAGCAAGAAAATAGTAATTTTGTTTTTGTGAACAGCAATCATTTTCAATCACCACGGTGTTCCAGTGGGCCTGGCCATAAGTGGCAAAGCAGGTGGGGCCCTGTGACACGCAGAAGATTAAGTGGCATTCCTTGTTTTTGGCACAGGTTTCAATTGTATATATGGCAATGTGTCGTGGTGCACCTCATCTGTTAATAAAACCGTTTTAAACGCTACGAGTTCAACTATGCTGTGCTTGTGTCGTTAAACGTACATGGAGTACAATATGTTGAAATGTTGTAAATGAAGTGCTGACTAGGGCCCCGACAAGGGGGGGGGCAATGCCCCGGGGCGGCATTTTGGTGAAAAGAAGGAACAGCAAATGAACCTGAAGTTATATTTAGGTTTTAGATTTTGGTTAAGGTTGGACCTACCATACGTCCCGGTTTCAGCAAGCTGAAGCTCATCAAGACATATTTAAAAAGTACTATGCGACAGACTAACGAACCTTGCTCTTGTGAGCATCGAGCATGACAAGTTGGAGAGAGCGGATTTCACTAAACTGGTCAGCAACTTTGCTGTGGTAAAGGCCAGGAAAGTGTTACTTTAAGTGTTTGATTCTTGTTACTTTTGATTCTGTGGTTGTATGATCTTAATCTTGAAGAAACATTCAATACTGTTGAAAGAATGATCTGATTCAACCGCTTTCGCACATTTGTTCTCAGGTTACATACGAATCGTGCTAGTGACCATCAGATATGGAAGGTGGTGATAGCAATCAGTGTTATGTATGACGCTGACACAGTAAAGAAAAAATCTTGTCGGAAGCAAACACGAAAAATTGTAATTTAGCTCTGTTAACGACGCGTTTGAGTGTTCAGCTTCTCTGCAGTCTGCACTGCCTGTGCCTGGACGCCCACGTGTTGCTGTCATAACGCAAAGGATGTGTCATTACAGCTTGTTTCTGCTACTAAATCTGCGGAAATTTGAGAATTTTTCTTAGTAAATGGTATTTCATCAACTCACCTTTTAACACTGATGGAACTACACGCTGCACCTATATGTAATGATGTTTATACGAAATGTCATTTGGCGTCTGCGTCGTGCGAGAGTGAGTTCTGTTGCGTCCTTTATCCAAGAAATAAACATATGGATNTTGTAGGTCACCTATCTCTCATTAAGAAGCTCTCAACCACGACCTTCTGCGCAACTTNCAAGTATCTGTACAGTTGTTGCAACCTATGCGTCGACACAGCCTTAGGAACGAGGCATTTTCCTAACATATTGTAGTAATTGTACATACTGTATGTAAAAAAAAATACAGCGCCAGAAAAACCACATCGGCGTATGTTGCATTTGACTCTATACATAAATATCAGTGGCATTGCTTATTTTGTAAAAGCAATGCTTTGCACATTATGCCACCCTCCTGTGTAATTCAGTTTTTTAATGATACAGTATGACATTTAATTCAACAACGTTGTATTTACATTCGTTTTGGACGTTGGACACGTCAGTCAATTTGCCAGTAGCTCATCGACCACACAAAAGAATGCGTCCAGTATTTTCTGTAATACAGACATATTTATTCCATTACAACAATTTGTATGCACACAATAGGCTACACCTATGAATTTTGTAAGCGTGGACAACAAAACGCGATGAACTACTCACATTCGTAATGAGGTACAATAGGTTGTCCAGCTCGTGATGGAAAGCTAATGTTGAGTGATGCGCAGAGCATACTGCGCCGTCGCCGGGACTTAGCTGCCAGCAGGCTGTTGCCACTGTAAAAGGAGACACGAATGTGATAAAAGAGGTAAATACATTTATTTGGCTGGACTGAGAGCATTGCATAAAAAATACCCTTCAAGACAAGAAATGCGAGCACCAAAACACCCAGAGGTTATGTTTCAAGTGCCCCATAAATAGGAAGAAATCGAGAAGAGGTACACAGTAAAAGTTTGTGCCGGTCATAAGACTTAAGGGACCAGAGTAATTCTGAGTCTTAGTGGGCCCTTCAGCTTAATTTTTCCCACCTGGCTGAAACCTCTACTTACGCCATTGGTCATCAGCGATTATAATAAGCTACGTAGTTGTTCAAGCAACATAGCTTATGGGGCAAAGTTGGAATTACACGCTACGATCGATGGGCCTAAACGCATGTCTGAGAACAAAAATTCATCTCTGCAACGGTTAGATAATTGTAAATCATTTATATTACCAGGGATAGCCACGCCTCATGGATAGCCTAGTCTACTTGCTAAGCTGGGAAGGAATAAAGCCTGGCCGGCTTTGGCTTAAAATGCACTCGTGAAACATGCAAGATTTTATCTGACTACCAGTTGGACTTAGCCTACACATATATTGCAGGCCTACAACAACTGTTCGTTATTCTGCCAACATCAACAACGCAATATAAGTTCACTCTAACACACCACCATTAAATCAAAACCACTGATCTCACTGGTCCATATATTTTAATTATATTACATCAAACCATCGGTCAAGCGTCACTTACACTGGTGATAATGGTCACATGTTAACTGATTCTTTTCCCCTTTACAAAAGAAAACTAACCCACTCCAATTAAAAGTCGTAAGCCTACCTGCTGCAATGACAACTCTCACACATCACGGTGAAAACTCCCACCCACTGCAGTGAGAATTCTCACCCGCCAAAGTACCTAAAGAGAACTTTCACCCGTCAGAGTAAGAACTCGCGGTTTCGGTGAAAAAAATGACTTCTACCTCGCCTCCACTTGGGGGATGCAGGATCTGGCTCAGTGTTGCCAGTTGGGCGGTTTTCCCGCACAATTGGCCTGTTTTTTCGTTGCGTTGCGGGAAATTTTTTGCTGTTGCGAGTTGCGTTTTCTTGGGCTAGTTTTATCAAAGTTCATGCGTTTTTCGGGCTGTTGTTGCTAAACAATTTTTCTGTCATAGAGTATAGTTTTAGTCGATTTTACTGAAGTAGTGAGAATTGTTTTGACTTGAAGCAATGTGACGCCATTTTTTTAGTTCGTTTCTGTTCTCTTGATGTAAGAACCAATATAACAAGCCTCGAGATCACGTGATCAATTGTGTGTGATCGCATGGGCAACAGCGTTGATCACATTCTTACTGGACAAGGAGGTGGTTTGCTGTGGTCACATCACACCAGGGGCGGATCCAGCCAGGCGATTTCAGTAATATTTGGCAGTCAAGTCTCATAACAGCTTCGCTGCTGTAAGAGAGATGAAGTGTACTTAGCAAAACTGCTGTGACAAAACAATTTAAAAATGGACGACAAATAGCCTTACATCGCGAATGTTGTTTTCCGAATTGTACAAAATCATGGTGAATAAAGTTACTTTTTTAGGTTTTAGGGGGGGCTATTGCCCCAATCTCCCCCCCTAGATCCGCCCTGCATCATACAGTCCATTACTGTGGTTGGTATTCGATACCACGAATGAAGTTTATACGCATGCAAGACGTAGTCACAATAGTCAATTACCACAGGAAAAATAGCCAAAGCACAACTCGCTATGTTCGTTTGTGCAGAGCGAGTGAGGCATTACTAATTCTTTTGCTGTAGACGGGAGTGCGCGCCACTGTAATTTAGTTAAACAGCAGTGTACAAGTATCAGAGTGTGATAAAAGATTTGATGTAGGGGAGACCGGGTAGAGTTGTTACGATTTTCACTTAAATTAATGTAACCACCAGTGTACAATAGCTGCAGCAAAGAAAATTTGCAGAAGTTTTGCTACATCCTTCCGCTAATAAACCCAACAAACAAACCAAAAAAGTCATTCTCTGAGAACTTTATTGAATGATAAGTGAGACGGTGTCAAGTGTAACAATTGACCCCATGGACGGGGTACATTGTTACACACCATGGGGTAACCTGTTATAAGAACGCAAACATGCAATTATTGCATGAATAAACCTGTCAATTCAAATGCAGCAAGACCTCAAAGAAACGATAAGCCACACAGCGTGATAGGGAGCTAAACATTCACATCTAAAGTGCCGTTTCTGTCACCAGGCATAGTTTTCTAACTGCAAACACATTCAACTTAAAAACAATGCATGCTCAAAAGCTGCAAGAAAAGGAAAGTAACGGTTTAAGAACACAATCAATGCAATAAACAAGCCCAGTCACTGCAAAAATACAGAAAAATTCATGCAATGACTGGACTAATGTGCAGTGGCACTGCAAATCACAATAACAGTGTTTTAATCCTGGCAAATATCATAAACATATAGGTCACTACCATCACTGCAAGCTGAATGTGACCAACCTGTGCATTTTATGCACTTCACCCACATCTCACCAAAGGCAGATTTAAAGTAGAAGTCGCTACAGACTAAAACATGGACGTCAGACACGACTCTCTTTTCCTCTTGGCAGAATTGGTCCTCGAGATTTATTACAAACTTCTGCAACTCTTTGATCCTTTCAACATCTTATCAGCAGATAATGTCAAGATAACCGAATGACGTTTTTGTGATGATGGTGTTTTTTAACTTTTGGAGCGGCTTTGGGACGAGAATGGATCATCACTGGTGCATGTCACGATACCTGGTGGCAATGTAACAACATGCCCAAACGTGTCTTGGAACACTCATCGACGATTTGATAAAAAACCACATAGGTCTAACTCTGAGTGTTGTTAGCACAAGTAAATGCATGGAAAACACTTCTATGCAAGATTAATACGACCAGGTGAAAGCGTTTAGCAACAGCTTAATAACAGTTTGTAGCCAGCCCATAAAAATTACTTTACATACCCTAAAACACATAAATCCTCCTAACACAGCCCTAACTTGTTGAAAACCAAAGTTTTTTTTGTGGGAATTGGCAGTGTTAATTCAAGCGGTCAACCGCATATTTTAAAGAGGGTATGGGGTGAAACATTATGTACGACCTGCATGAGATGGTGCAGGCATGATTTAGATCCAGTAGAAAACGAGTCTTTTTGGGGCTCTCATTACTGAATCCGGGATCGTATTCACAGGATACTAAGACTGCTTGACAACCCCTAATAGTTATTTCAGACATTCTGTACGTGTCTACTCTATTATCACATTGAACACTCTTTATGATAGTTTTGTATTCATATTTTTATTGATAAAAATAAGGTCATAAAAATACGAACAGACGGTACTCACCAATTCACAGTAGTCCATAATACTTCGGCACTTCTCGACGTGATTAAAACTCACGCATAAAATAATCTCAACTTATACTCTCTTCAAATATTTCTTGTAACGAACATAAATCGTATACATATATATTTTTTTTACACTTCACAAATACTCTTCAATAATTAATATTACACCTATTTTAACGTTTCAATAATGCGCCATTACCGATACTACCTGCACTGTTCACTGACTGACTGTCTTGTCTAACTAACCATGATTCGGCCGGAGAAACAAGAAACGTTCGTTCGTGATGAAATTTGTCATCAATCAAATTTTGGTGGTGATGCGTTTACTCGAAAGAGCAATCTCCGTCAGAAGGGGTGATTCGGAGAAGAATCAAACTATTTAAGTGACCTCTGCCAAGCTGGGTTCGACCCAAGCGTGTCACAAAAAGAGATGTGACAGACATGCCGAGCAGGAAACAGTTAGATACAAAAATATCTAAGTGTGACCATATCAACCATAGGGGACTGCGTCCAAGTGCAGTTCAACTGCGGCATCATACAAAGTGTGTAAAACAAATTGTATGAGACATACCGAGTCGGAAGCGGAAAGATGCAAAGCATCTAACGGCGAAGAAATAACCAACTGACTGAGATTCGGAGTTTAGCAACAATTTATCAAAAGGAATTTGGGCCATAATTCAAGTGATTTCCACGAACATTTACGCTATCTCGTTTGACAAGGGTTAACCCGGACAAGCCAAATTTTACAGTTTGCTTTGACAGGGATTAATCCTGACAAGCCACTTTTTCTAAAGCTGTTGCAGTCCCTTGAACCTCACAACAGGAAGGGTAAGCTGTCGCAGTTTCTTGAACCTCACGACAGAAACAGTCTTATTGATAAGACCGACTTTTTGTCCAAATGCAGCCGTATTTATAATTGAGTATTTCCTCAGAGTTTCATTAACACCCCATCATTCTGGGTGTCTGATTGGTTACTTCTTGCTAATGTCTTTTGTGATTGGTTAGTTTAATTGGCTTCTAGAACTTTTTTGGATTTGTTTGTGTTTGGGTTTACTTCTTCTGAACTTCAGTTCGTGTTCCTTTGACACATTTCTTGTCACATGCCTTTCCTGTCATGTGTGCTTCTGGTCACATGCACTTCCTGAGCGTGACTGTCCATTAGGTAATAGTCATATGATTTTTGTTGATATTACGCTGCTATTTTACTGGGGTGACTTGAGGTTATTGTCCTTGGGCAGCAGTCTTGTAGTTTCCGTTGTCATAGTAAAGGGTTAATAGTCCATTTCAATTGGTTGTCGTTGCAGTTGTCTTGTCAAATGTGCTGATTTCATTGTAGTGCTGCTTTTATGTACAGGAGCTCGTGTTGAGGCAAAACTTGCCTGCAACAGGGTTTGTAACAACTTACCCTTGTAACAACTCTACCCAGTCTCCCCTAAGCAGTGATTCTTATCCTTTTTTCTACCACGTCTCCCTTAAGTGATTGTCCTTTGTTTCAATTCAATCTCCTGACTTGAAATAGGCTGTAACACTAATGCAACTATTGGTATATTTATTGATCAGACTTTATATATTGTTGGATGCATAAGGGCTTGCGCCCCCATGGAAATTTATTGCATCTCCGTGGGGAAAGCACCCGCCAGTTAAGAACCACAGACATGAAGCTTTTTCGGGTAAATGGGCCCACTAAACAAGCGATACACCTATTGCGAAAATGAGAAAAGGATGTCAAGTTGAACGGTTGGATACACAAAACACAGATATAAAAACTTATTTTAAATACTGCTGATGTGAAAGAAGAGCACATTGCAATAACTTTTTAAAGAATTATTTTACAACTGCTAAACCCATTAAAAATGCAGCTCCATTTCCATCTAGGCGCAGTCTGTTTCATGCTGGCTAGCCTATAGCAGGGCCGTAATAGCATAGGTGGTAGTGTTAAATCTGCAGATATATCCTAGAAATCGCTGCGCATATTGCTGGCCATTCTAGTATAAATAGTGCAAGCCTACATCACCCTAAGAAATTACTAGGCGGTATATCAGCTCAAACATATTCTATTTTAGTTTGACGAATCGAAGTTGTATTTTCAAATTGCAAAAGATAAAGAAAACAGGAAACTTTCTCTTTATTCCCTAAAGCACATGCTTGATATACT
>JGI24021J15306_10008740_pt1 | contig 12476 bp, 3 predicted proteins | sample Ectturendosymbi1_FD_15306 | JGI IMG/M metagenome (IMG submission 15306)
TGCAGTTCATAGTAAGCCCGTGAAAGCAATAACATACCTCCGATCCTGGAGATCCTCCGTTGTTGCTTTGCGCAGTGACCGGGGCCAGTTTTATCAGCTTGGCTGAAGTAATTTCGGGCTCGTTTGACATCTGAACAATATCGACCCTTTTTTTAAAAAAAAAAACAACAAACAAAGCAACCAGCGAATGAATTACTTCAGCGCAAAACAGACCTTTCTCTTTACCTCACGGGACGAGGAAGGCTGCTGAGCCGCACGCGGCTTGCACGTGACGCGCGTCGCTGCGTCGCGTGACACGGCATCTGCGTCACGTGACAGAGCGTCGGCGAATGAAAGGCGGTCGTTTTCACTGTCGTCGACACTCATCGTCGATTCTGACGAAGCGATGACCAGCCGAGGATCTTGAGATATCTGAGCCTGGGACGCGCTGCTGCCGCCGCTTTCCAGGCTCGAGAACGACTGGAAACTGTCGCTGACAGATGGGGGAGATTCTGGGCCGGCTGGAAGGCGATCCAGGCTGCTCTGAGACTCTTTATCTTCCGCACTCGGCGTTGACGGCTTGAAAGACAATCTGCAAGTGTGAAGTAACGGAAAAGTTAAAAAACTTGCAAAAACAATGACTTTAACAAAATAAATACCGCAAAAAACACTATTGCTTTTATCGTCAACACAATTTAATGAATGACGTAACAAACGTAAACCTACGAAACAAGCGTGACATGCAGAATACGCAAAGACGAGGTAATCGGTTCGTTTACAGTTATCATGCTGCGGGTGCGACGAATTGGAAGCGCTGGTGTATCATGAGTCGCTGACTGAAACATGCTTAAGGTAGGGCTTGGAGCGTTCACGTAACCCCCACCGAATCTGTGGACGTGTTCATCTAGTGCAGTGGTTTTCAACCTGGGGTCGCCCCCCCCCAGAGTGGTTATGAACCATATTCGGAGGTGTCGCTAACAGATATTTTATGTACATAGCTATATTACATTTGCTTTAGTCGAGTTTTAGATGCGCGTCTTTGGGTTATAGTGGGTTGCTATAAATGTTACCAAAAACGTTGAAAACCACTGATCCACTCTGTAAATAATGTTACCTTAAGTGTAACTGTTAAACGACTCACTGTAAGAAAATAGCAATTCGTGTATGACCCTAGAACGTTTGAAAAGAAAACGTTTTTCTTGAGGTAGGACCTCAAGTATAAGTTTTATACATGTGTGTCATGCGCTTATCTCACGCAGCATAACTGAGTTGTGAACAACAGCAGGGACTGTTTTCAATTCCCACATAACCCCAACAAGGAGAGATCAAAGGCGAGTGCCTGGTGTTGGGTGGGTCAAGTAGATTCTTGGGCTCATTTCCTGCCTTTACCTTAGTGGTGTGATCTCTGCATGCGGAGAACTTTGCGAACACGACCGTTGAAAAAACACACAGACTAACTCTAACACCACACTAACGTTTTTAAATCTTCTAGCATAATTTGGCAAGAGCTTGCTATTAATTCAGCGCAATGCAGAAGTAAGATTAAGGAAAATACTTCAGTCTTGGCAAACAATAAAGCCACAGACTACTTAATTTATAGAATCCGATACGAAGAAATCCACCAAAATTCATGAAAACACATCATTGTGCGTTATAGGATAACGCATTAAGCAAAAGCTGAAGATTATCATCAAAACAGATCAAGAATTGTCAAAGATCAGCAAATGACAAAAACACCAGGCTGCGGCCGAGACTGACTAGTGCCTACTGCCTTCAAAGAGATAAAAACTTAGATGTACAGTACACTGACGTTAATGAACGCATTATTAGTCCTCAGTTTACAGTTATCAGAAAAACGCTGAAAAAAACATATAACGTAGAAAAACACGAGAAGTTCAAAGCGAAAGCAACAGAATGCCGAGCACAGGGTGCTTATAGAACACAATTCCCGTGGCAATACTGACTTTTTTCTTTTTTTATATTGCTGGTATAGGACATGATAAAAACAAAGCCTGTAAGCATTTGCGGTTTTGATAAACTGATTGCAGCATGTGCTAACCTGTGCTGCTCACAGCAAGTGAACTCCTCATTCTGAACAATTGTCCCCTGAAGGTAGGGGTGCAGTACTGAAAAAAGAAGTGCGTGAACGCGCAGGAAAAACTAGCCATTTTCAAGTTCAAAAGAAGTGTGGGAATGTGAAAAAAGAAGCGTGGGAGCGCAGCCAAAAAACTAGACATTTTCAGCAATTACACAATTATGCTAAGGTGCTACGCAAGCGATAGCTTGCCATTTGTTCAATTAAGCCACGTCTGAAGCTACACACAGGAACTCTATGAGTAAAACACATATAGCTTCGAGTCAGGTTACTACGACGTTGTTCCCACGCGTTCCCGCCCCGCTACACCCCTGCGTCAAGGTCCCCCAACGTACACATTGCAGTTGCGATAAATTCGCTACTTAGTCACAAACGTAACGTGTACCTCGGCCAGGCCAGTTCAATTCTCACAACCTGTTTTACTTATGCCCAGCGCTGCCTTACCACAACGACAAACGCAATAATCGGGGACTTGATTTCTCGAGTGGTTTTTGTTTTGAAATCAGCTGAACACAGGAACAGCAAGATTTTTACCACAAAAACAATCATTTTCTGTATTGTAGCTCACCTGAGCAAGGCATTTCCTTTCATTATTCCAAGAGCGCGCAGACTTGTTCGGGATAAAGCTTTCGAGCCCACGACTTCTTGCCTCATGTAAACGATGGCTGGCACGCCGGTTGATGGCGTGAGTCTACAAAAAAGGGCGTGGACAAAATGCATCACAATGAACACCAATAAATAATCACAACCAGCAAACGTGAGGGCTACAACTTTGGGTTGCTTGTAGCAAGAGCTGTAACTTTCCACAGAGACGTTAGTTGGCAAGAATAAGCGTCTGCTCCAATTTTCTTGAATGCTTTATGTAATTTCCATGTTTACATTATCTCACAACATTGTCTATCACAAGTGAAAATAAACCGAGAAGCTACGTCGCGGCCACCAAAACGGGTGAGAAATTAGATCTACATCTGCATTTTTAACTAGGAGTAAATTTTCTTGTGTTATTTGAAGCTGTTGTTTTCGCTGAGACATTTCGGTCATTTTTTGCTGAGACATTTTGGCCACTGAGACATTTCGGTCATTTGTCTCACTATTTTGTCAAAACTTGCCGTAACAGTGTTCATTAGCCTATATTTTCAGAAATTCCGATCGAAATGACGTAATTTTTTTCGGTCATTTTGAAAACACTCGGTCTGTAACCGAATAAAAAAACAGATCTGAAGTCGAGAAAGTCGCGCTGTTAACGCAGAAATAGTTGCGCAGCGAGCGAGCGTACATGACCACATCTTTATTCAAACCCTGTGCCATCGCAACAATTGAGCAGACAAACTAGGTGCGAATGCCGCGAAAACAAAGCAGATAGCCCAAAGAACTAAAAAATCGTTACCGACAAGGTTACAGACAAACATTCTACCAGTAGATGTAAAAAAAAACAGGTTTAATAATTTCGCATCTTCCAAATAACTAGCAATTTTTCATCTCGCGATAAAAGCGTGCAACGCAATCAACCTTCCAAGTTCATCTCCAAAATGTTCCAGCACAGCAGTTAAAGCAGTTGATGTTGAAAAGCGGGAAGTCAGCCTCCGTCCGTTTTCCGTTTGCACAGCAATTTGCACGAAGCTCTCTTCTTGGGAATCTGCATCAGTTGAAGCACAAAGCTCCAACTTCGCATTGTTAGGAAGGTTTGCAAATCGCCACGGCAGCGATTTGTCCAACACACTTTTTTGAGTCCTGAAAAACAAATAACAGTATTTAAGTTTGAAACGAACAATCCACACAACGAATTATTGCAATCTGAAAGAACACCTTACTTCAGGTTGTACAAAGATGGATCAACATTCTCTTTCTTGCAAACATCTTCCAAGATCTAAAAAAAACGTAAGTTGCAATGACATATCATTTAATTACAAAAAAAGTATGCAGTACATTGCATCATCTTCAAACATTTTAAATTGAAACAATTCAGAATTTTCAAACAACGATGCATCCTTTGTCGTCAATTTCCAGAGGGAATTGGTGACACACAATCTTTCCTCCAAAATAAGTTATAATATTCTTGCAAAAAAAATTCATATTTCCAAAAACAGGAAAAACCAAAAGTTTCCTGATGTCCAAAACAAAAACTTTCCCATATTCTATTCTTTTTTTATCCTATCATCATTCTTCCATCTTGTGTTCCATCCTATTATTATTTTTCTTTCTAAACCTAGTCAAACTAAGATAGCAGGTTGCATGTGCTGACGGCTACCATTTATTGTTAGTGCAGTTTTCTTAAGCATTGTTTATGCTACACAAAGAACTAGTTAAATCTCATAAGCATAACCACAATACAACGAACGCCTCATTAATCCACGATGAGACGAAATGTCAATTTTTTCCTGCATTTTATTTATTTGGCTACAGGACAGAGATACAATGACAATCACTGCATCGCAACAAAAAATACAACAAAGAAAGATAATAACATCACAAGGCGTGGCCACAATGTACCAAAGCAAAGTCAATCTGCAGTAACGTCACCGAAAAGCTGTGAGATTATCTTAGCAGAATTGTAATATTTTGTTTAGAATAACACAAAGAATACACATGACAGAGAATCAGATCTCTGAAGGACTAGACAACAGTTAATTTGATAATCTTTAATCATTTACCAACTTGCTTAGTAAGATTTCAAACAATATTTATTTGTGGATTAGCAAATGACTTAAGCTCAACTTCATGACAATAGTGGACATGTGTCCATTAACCACATTTTGGACATCGCAAGGCACCTACAAGACCAAGATAAATGAATGCACACCAATTGCACATACACAGAAGTTGTACTAGTCACTTGCCTGTGTCAAGATAAAGTGCAAGCAAGACTTACCTGAAAAATAGTTGTGTTTGGATTAAATTTCACAGTCCTTCTTTTTCCATTCAAACACAGAACTACTGCAGATTTTGACATTGTTTTCTATAAATACATTATTACTCTAAAAGTACAAAGGTAAGTTGCGCAAAACATTGCAGTGTAAAAGTTCAGTCATTTCTTAACAGAAACAAAGGCATACAGCAAACAAATGAAACACTTTTAATTATTCAGAATATTCAGTATCAACTGTTTCGCACTGAAAAGTAATTTTTTCATCAAAATAATATTTTCTTCAATTAACACCACAAGGGGATGAACAAAAAGCACATGTAAGATTTAGGTGTTTGTAGCAATCACTGACATGTGGCCTGTGTTAAGCATCAAGTTACCCCACAGTTACAGAGTCACAAAAATCACATCAGTTGTTATTACAATGAAATAACACCAGTATCCCTAAGAGCTAAGGATTCTTACAACCTTGCATTTGCTATGAAAGCTCTGTTGTTATTCACAACATTCAATAAGTTGCACTGTAACAATGGAATCAATAACTATGGTATGCTCTTGGCAAAAATTGCAGAGAAAATTATTATAGAAGGCTAAGACTTGGTGAAACATATACACACAACAGCTATGCTGTGAAACATGAATATGCACAACAGCTATGATTGCAGTCAATCACTCAATCATCTGCCCGATGCATGAAATAGAAAACAAAATGCATTGACAAAATAGTAGTTTCACCACAATCTCATATTAAAATAATGTAAAAGGTGAAGTATCTAACATTACAGAAATTCCCATTGCAGCTGTAAGTACAACTGTAAAAAGTCTGGTTCAAATGAATGTAATGCAATTTTTTGTCTAAACAAAAATTTAGACTTTGCTGCGCTCAGGGTCTGATTGGAGCAGACATCCAAAAGCTGTACTTTGGAGTAACACCCTACATTTTATTCAATCTTAACACGTTTGGAGCTGGTGTACAAATATATCATGCTTTGAAATCAAGCATTGAGCCGCTAATTTCACACCACTTTGCAAGTCCATAACTCACCAGCCGATTGTGCCAGAGAGCTATCTAAACCCTCAAAAGTCTTTTAGTTTGCAATGAAAAAAATTTTTTTGGTTTTGGGTTTCGGGTTTTTTGTAGGTGACATCATAAGTGGGGTAGGTTTTTGGCCATTTTGGCTCAGGTTACTTGTCCCTGGGCCCAACCGCTAAATGAAAGTATTTCGCTCAAGTTTTTATTGGAAACTCGGTCACAATCCAAGTCTTTTGAGCCTTTGATCGGCTTTCTAACATTTCTGGTTCAAGAGTTAGGGTAAACTTACCAATTTTTGTAAAATTGTCAATTTTGATAAAATTGCCAATTTTATGGTTTTCTGGCCATAACTTTTGACTCGACGAGTTTTTGAGGGTTTGAACAGCTCTCTAGCACAATCGACTGGCGAGTTACAGAGTTGCAAAGGCTTGGCCAATTTGGGCAAACTACCTTTTTTAAAGCGGAACTCGGCTGGCTCCAACGTGTTAAGAAAATATCATATTTGAGCATCACATCGACAACAGTTTCAAGCCAATAAAGACAACATTAAAAAACTTTCTTCAGCCAAAAAAGCACTAAAGTCAAGGAGGCAAAATCATGATACTGAACTGGCAAAATGTGAAAATAAGAATAGGAATTACATCAGCATACCGCAAATTACAACCATGTCACAGATTTCGTTCCTCAAAGCAATTGTTATTTCAAAAGCTGCAACATTTTAAAATTTAAATGGTAACTTGTGAAAATAAAACCTGTTTTTAAGAATGAATGTACTGCTGTGAAATTCCAATATTAAATTTCACTGACAAAATCATAAAAGCCCAACTTTATGTAAAGGCTTGTCAAGATAGAACAGGATCTCAAAAATTTTGTTGTCATTAATCAGGACCATCAATGTCCTCACTAATATGCACATTCACCAGGAAATGGTTGTAATTACTTCATGAGCGGCTTTAATCAAATTCACAAAAATTTTGGTCCTGAATTTAATGAATAGCTAATCATATATAATTCATAAATGGGCAGTTCATGAAGACTAACAATCTACAACCATTTCAACATATTGTTTTCAAAAAACTCAACTACACTATAACAGAAAAAAATAGATTTGTAATTAGTCAAAACCCATTTGTCCAACAGAGATGCATGCTAATGAAACCGTGGAAACTGCATGCAACAAGGGCCAAGGCAAAGACTTTTAACATGCAAAATGACCAATTAATAAAAATCTCTCATTGAAATATATTATGTAGCCATGTGTGTGTTAAGTCACAGTTGAACAAGCAGAAAAGCGCTTCTTTCATAAATAAAACATGGCAGTGTATTACTATTAACCACCATATCAGTACTGACAAATTTACCGATGTACTGTTTGACAAATTTGTACCATGAAACTAATATGCTCAAGTTTTTGCTTATAATCCAAATCTTCCAGGTGTTCGTCGAGGCGTCTGTGGTGTTTTGCAACCAGGTGTTGCAATACGAAGTTTTCTACTATCATTAGTTCTTTCCATTTCTTCTTCAAATTTTCTTTTTTTGAGCTGTTGATCAGCTAAAGCCAGTTCTTCTTCCATTTCAGTCAATTTTACCTTAGTTGCCTGACGTTTTTCCTTCCTAGATTTACTGGACTCTTTAACACTATAAAACATTGGGCCCAGCTCTGCCAACCACTCACCTTCCACGGCAGTCACAGACTGCATGTATTCNCGTGACGTCATCACAAGTTCATGATAAACAACATAGTCAGGAGTAAAACCCATTCCAAACAGAGCAGAGGTTGGATGCAAATGACAAGGCATGCCATTGCGCAAGTTCACATATTCTCCAATTCCTTTCAGCATGGCTGCATGATGGAAGTAAGCAGCACATATACATTTTCTAATGACGTCCCAATCATTGCCGGCAGATTTCAAAGGCATTTTTTGCTGGTCTATGATCTCTTTCAACTGAGCACGCACTTCTCGCACTTTTCTCATTGCTTTGGCATGAATAAAGTGATCATTGGACCATTGGTTGGAATACCCGTTTGCTTTCCACTGCTGATAAACATTCAGCAATGTCATGTGATCGCTCTCAGGAACACTGAACTTCTCACGCTTTGCATCACTGTCCTCTTCACGTCCTTTCGGTCGATAAAATATTGCTGGCACAGAAAGCATTGACACAATTGTCAAAATTTCTTCACAGCAACCCATTTCACAGGCCACAATGAGCATCTTTGACAGAGGAGGGTCAAGAGGGAACTCAACCATAGTCCGTCCACATGTAGTCAAAGCACCAGTGTTGTCTAATGCACCGAGGTTCCACAACTGATACATTGAATTCAAGATGTTATCCTGAGGAGGAGCGTCCATGAAATGAAACTTGAGCAAGTCCTGAACACCAAGTGATTTTAGCAGCAGAACAACATTAGCCAGATTTGTTCTTTGTATTTCAGGAACAGTTGAGATCAACATTTCATTCTTGTATTGGTTTAATGTGTACAAACGATATGCAACACCTGCCTCTGTTCTTCCTGCTCTACCAGAGCGTTGATTTGCATTTGCTTGAGAAACAGGGAAGACAGACAATGCATCCATACCGATACGAGAATTGAATATTTTGAGCTTGCAATACCCAGGATCTACAACAAACGCAATGCCATCAACTGTAAGTGAGGTCTCAGCAATATTTGTAGCAACAACACATTTTCTCACACCATCTGGAGCTTTCTGGAAGATTTTAGCTTGTAGATCTGAGGGCAGCTGTGAATAAATAGGAAGTACTGTCAGTGGTGCAACATCATCAAGTTCTTCCAATCTCTCAGTAAGTGTATCACAGGTCACTTCAATATCTTCTTGTCCAGGCATGAACACCAATATATCTCCTTTTCTTGCCTGCACATGAATTTGAAGCGCTTGCTTTACAGCAGCTTCCACATAATCTTCAACCACTGTTTTGCTGAATAAAACATCAACTGGAAAAGTTCTTCCTGGAATTGTATACATTGGAACATTGCCAAAAAACTTTGAAAACTTTTCAGCATCCATTGTGGCAGAAGTAACCACTAATTTTAAATCACACCTCCTGGTGATCACTTCTCTCAGTAAACCAAACAACACATCAGTGTTCAATGAACGCTCATGAGCTTCGTCCATGATGATACAACTATAACCATCCAAATCAGATTCACGCAAAGACTCACGAAGCAATATTCCATCAGTCATATATTTTAAAAGAGTTTTCTCTGAGGTGACATCTTCAAATCTGATTGCATATCCCACTTCTTCGCCAAGACCAACATCCATTTCTTCACTCACACGTTTTGCAACAGACATAGCAGCAACTCGACGAGGTTGAGTACACCCAATCATTCCATACTTAGAGTAACCAGCTTCATGCAGATACTGAGCCAGTTGAGTGGTTTTCCCAGAACCAGTCTCTCCTACAACAATGACAACATTGTTTTCACGAATTATGTTGAGAAGCTCTTCTTTAACAGCATAAATAGGAAGGTACTGCCTTTGCTGAAGCATAGTTTTACTTTTGGCAAAATCACTTGAAGCTTCATTCTTTTGGTCCATGTGCTGTGCAAATCGCTGAGATGACTTAAAATCAGAGTTATCATCATCTCTCACATTTTCTCGATCATCTTTCTTCTTGATTCCCAAAATGTTACCCATATTTGTCCCTGCTAATTCCCAATCCTTGTGTTGAGCTTTCTTGCGCTCCTTTTGCTCTCTGTACTTTCGGACAAGGAGACTACCATTTCTAGCCACAACAGCCATGTCGCAAGTGTTATCTTTCAGTGGAATAACTGGCTCAAATTGCTTTGTAAACACTATTCGACCATCTAAGAATGGTGGAACAATGTTATGAACAAACAAATGAACTCTTGCACCAGACTGCTCATTCAGCTCTATATCATCTGGAGTGGTTTGCTGCACCACCCCACTCCTCATCATTCTATTGGCTTCCCACTTTTCATTATCTTCATTAATTTGTTTTCGCCTGGCAGACATTTTTTCTGTACGTTGTTGTTTTAACTGCTGCTCCCTTTTTTGGACATATTCATCAGATGTGGAAGAAAAGGGATTGTGGGTCTCATCATAACCCTCATCCATCATGTACCAGTCTCTGTCAGCCTGCAGTTGCTCTTCCTCCCATTTTCTCTTGTCATGTCTTCTCTCAACATCTGATTCATCACCAAACTGCTGAGGTGTATATCCGAGATGTCTGCGATTTTTTTGCCACTTGTTGTACATGTATGATGGGGTTGGAAGAGGAGTATCGTTTGATCTTTTGGATACATACCCTGAGCTCTTTCGTGTTGAAGAAGCAGATCGGTCATATCGTCCTGAGGAGCTACGTACAGATGGTGATGGAGAATCCCATGAAGACCTTCCAGAAGACACATGGTCATCGTCATCTTCCCATGACGATGTTCTAGGATTAGATCTATGAAGAGTACGAGGAGTATCAGCATATGAACTGCGCTTCAACCTTGGTGTGCTTTCCCAGTCACTTAAGACTTTATCGTCATTGTTACTGTGAGCACTTCCTTTTTCACGATCATGCTTTGAATCTTTTCTTGGTTTTGTTGATGCTGAAACTCGATCCTCATGGCGCTGCCTTTCTTTATGCTTTCTGTGTTCTCTATACGTATCACTTACACCGCCTGTGTAAGATGGTGTTTCCACTCTAGCTGAACGATAGTGTCTATTGCTATGTCCTTTAAATGACTCAGCAGATGATTCAACATGTTTGTTCCATTCCTTTGCGTTTCTTTCAGCATCTCTCTTCTGAGAAGCAAGTTTATCTAGACCAAGTTTTGATGCTCGTATTTCAGGTTTTTTAAAAACGTGATTCTCAGCAGGTTTTTTTTTCTTAATGATTAATCCTCCAACAGCTTTATCTTCATCAACACCTTCTAGCCGATGCAAACTTGGTTCAGAATCATAGTTCATTACTAAGTTTAAGGGAAACTTCTACAGCTTAACAAACAATAGTACATTAAAAATCAGTATTCCAGCAACAGAATTTTGTGAGTGGTGTCATAAGCGAAATAGTTTTTTTGTCATTTTGGCTCATGTTACCCGGCCTAGGCCCAACCGCGAAACCAAAGTATTTAGCTAGAGTTTTCATTGGAAACTAGGCTCGAGTCTGAGTCTTTTGAGCCTTTGATCGACTTCCTAGCGTTTCTCGTTCAAAAGTTATGATCTAAATAAAACAAATTAATTAGCTAATTGGCCAAATATTTTTATTACTTTTGATCATAACTTTGAACTCGAAACCCCAGCAGGTCATCCAAAGTATCAAAAGGCTCAGATTATAGCCTAGTTTCTAATAGAAAGTTCAGCAAAATACTACCATCTAACGCAGTGGTGCTTAAACTGTGGCCCGCAAGGCCCTCTGGCGTGGCCCGCGAAGCAATTTTCATTGGAGAGAAAACTTAACACTTTAATCATTTAAGAGAATTTTTGTTGAGATTATTAATTCTTGTGGCCTGCGAAGGGTTTCTGAAAGACAAATGTGGCCCACGAGCCAAAATGTTTGAGCACCACTGATCTAACGGTTTGGGCCCAGGGTTAGATGAAGCGGGCCAAGGTGGCCTAAAAGTCCTCCACTTACGACGTCACTCACAAAAACCCGCACCCCCAACAAAAAATTTTACTTCAAGTGCAAACTAGAAGACTTGCCATGTGGTTTGAGCCTTTGAATAGCTCACTACTACTTCTGGCACCCGAGTTACGTGCTCACACAGCCACATGCGATCCAATTGTTTTGGCGCGAGAATCCTCAAACGCGGCCGGACGTCAAAGTGTTAAATAGATCGGTCAATTTTTTCTGTAAGCCTATTGTAGTCTACTTCCACTGAATTTCTATGTCTATTAACATTTTGAGAGCCGGCGTATGATGTATTTGTACCTAGATTTCGGCCTAAAAACAACAGTTTTCGGTTGCCTTACCAACGCCATCACTCCTCCGCCGATTGCGCTAGAGAGCTGTTGAATGGCTTAAACGGATCGGCCAGTCTTCTAGTCTGCACTCGAAACAAAAATTTTTTGGTTGGGGATTGCAGATTTTTTGTGAGTGACGTCATAAGTGAAGTGGTTTTTGGGCCATTTTGGCTCATGATACCTGGCCTAGGGCCCAACCGCTAGGCCAAAGTGTTTCGCTAAAGTTTTCATTTGAAATTAGGCTCAAGTCCAAGTCTGTTGAGCCTTTGATCAACTTTCTAGCGTTTCTGGTTCAAAAGTTATGATCTAAAATAAACAAATTAATTAATTATCTAATTAGGTAATAGCTAATTAATTATCTAATTAGCTAATTAACAAAATATTTTTACTAGTTTAGATCATAACTTTTGAACCCGAAACCCAGCAAGTTATCCAAAGTATCAAAAGATTCAGATTGTAGCCTAGTTTCTAATAAAAACTTCAGCGAAATACTACCATCTAACAGTTGGCGCCCAGGGCCAGGTAAAGTGGGCCAAGGTGGCCTAAAAGTCCTCCACTTATGACATC
>JGI24021J15306_10008743_pt1 | contig 12476 bp, 7 predicted proteins | sample Ectturendosymbi1_FD_15306 | JGI IMG/M metagenome (IMG submission 15306)
AAATTCGTTTTTAATGTCAGCAATCTACTCTTTTCGCAAGTATCTACGCTACAGACAGACAAGCAGTGGTAACACTGAAAATCTAAAACTCCGGTTTGGATTGCCTCTGCGTGATCCATTTTTTGACCCTTCTCCACCCTTCTTTGGGTTTTGATCCATACTTTGGGAACCACTGGGCTAGATCAACTTACCAACCGTTGTGTTGAGCTGCAGCGACAAGTAGGCCTATATCATTGCAGAGCCGTGGCAATAATCGATTGTGGCTTTGTTTTCACAAATACACAACCGTTTTCGTACTTTGTGTAGACTGAGTGGGTCAAGCATATGCAGGTTTGTTGAGGGGGCATGTATAACTCTCTCCAATTAAAAAAAATTGTCTTTATAATATTTGGGAATTTTATTGCTAACTCTGAAAAGTTAGATAGATAAATTCCTTAGAATCATTTATGGGAAACAGGCTTAGTGCAAGTAGCGTACAAAAATGCTACCGCAGTCGCATTTCATAGCGTTTTATGACATAAAATACAAACATTTTTAACGCGTTGTGGAACTCTAGCGTTTACCTTATCAGTTGCATACGTCAACCAGTCACTCAAGATATAGACAAAATCCACGTCTTTGTCTAAATGCGCGCAAGTTTTTTAGACTAATACTTTGGGAGTCCGTGTCTTAGAGCAAAGTCGCTACTCGGCTTCGATTGAACGTGTGTTGGTGTACATCAGAAGTGTGTAAATATTAAAAGCGCTATTATAATGACGGCCACGATGACTCATTGCTCAACTGCAATATGAGCAGAAAAATGCATACTTTAGATCTTCCACTTATGTAGCATCAAGAAATTCACAAACGCTTCGTAGGTAAGTTTTACGAGAAAATGGTGGCTTTCGTTCAAAAGCAGAAACCTGGAAATTGACTAAAAACAAACTTTTAAAACATGTTAATTCAATGAAAGCAGACTTTCTATTTGCCGGTCTAAATCAGAACAGAATTGTTCAGAAAAAGCAGTGGCAGAAAAAAGCACATTTTATGGATGGTGCTTTAAAAACAAATCGCATTACATATTTAAATGTTGGAGACTTGGTTCTTGTTTGCCCCCCCATCGAAATTTCTGGCTACGCGCCTGATTAGATGGACCGTTCATTGTAATAGTTGGAAAAATCCACAGGCGGAGGGGTGGGGCGATTTGATTAAACAATTCATCATGAAGCACAGGGACGACATAAATAATAATCTGCCTCTATTATCTGATTGCTACCAAGCGACCTTTGTGGAACAACCTCAGTGCGAAAATCTTGAAAGGTGTGATATTAAATGGATATATCGAGTTAAAGCTCCTATCAACTTGGACCGAATGATCTTACTGACATGGGGAGTTTAGTTTTATGTCTAATCTGGTTCTCCTCTTTCGGACTATTGATACTTATTTGCCTGGATAGTTTTGATTTTTGCTAGTTCCTGTCACGGTTTGCAAACGGCGTTTTTGTCATTGGAAACTCAGGGTTTTTGTTTGTTCTCCTTCGCCTTTTTTAAACTTCAGTTTATTTTTAATTGTATGTGTGATTAAGAAGGATTTCCCTTTTATCTTTTGTTGACTTTCTTTTGCCGTTTTATGTTCACATGTTTATTTGTTCTGCTTCTATTATTTTCGGATTATTTCATTTATTTTTTCTTTTTCTTCTTTCGGTGCTTTTTTGACCGCTGTGGAGTATTACTCTTTTAAAAGCGTAAATATAATTAAATTCAATAGATTTTTTAGTGTTTCAGGTTGGGCTTACGATTGGTAAGCGTGCTACGAATAACTGTGACCCAGAAAACCACCTCGAAGACAGTCGTATGCTACAACATTACTTAGCAGGACGTTCCGCAAGCTCTGACTTGCAATACTTCATGGCTTCCATCTGCATTGTGTTTTGATCACCTAAACATGCTAGGAAGACATGCTATCTATTGCTTCGCATACTTCATGTCGTAGTTATCGCTCACCGTTGCCAAGTGATTTGTTGTCTTTACGTTGTCTAACTAGGCAACGGGAGGTTGTGGAGTGGGTTTACTTCCGCTACCTCGACTTGTATACAGCCCGTGACCAGTCGCAAACTTCCACGGAGCCACCGCGTGACTGTGTCAATGTATTTTTGCGAGCATGTTATACTCCCTACGTACCCTGTAGCCTACCTACCTACTGCACTGTGATTGCTGTGTTTTTTACGTCATCATATATTTGATGTGTCTGGTTCTTTGTTGTAAAAGGCTTCTTTTCATTAGACACTGCAACTGCTTTTGAGACTAGTTCATGCATTTACTACTTTTAGTAAAGTTTTGAGGAAATTCATATTTGCGATGGTCTAGCAGGATCAACAATGAAACGAAATGTTATAAACTTTCACTACTGTTTTCTTGAATAAGGTTCCATGTTTTCAAATGATATTTTTTTATTGAATCTAATTTCAGCTTAAGGCCAAAGAAACATTTTTGTGAAACAAAAAATCTCCTTATCATGTTAAGAAACAGAAGAATATAAAGAAAAATTTTAGGAAAAAAGCAAAAATAAACTCAGTGGAGTGTACCGGCTCAGCGATCATGGCGCAAAATTATTACGTTTTGGTTGTATTATTACCAAGCTGTTTTGTGACGAAGCAGTGTTGTACTGAAGACCTGTAGAAAAATTCGGAATTTCTGCATCCACTGAACTTTCGACAGTGCTGGGTTCTTTCACTGTTGTTGGCAATGCTGTAGATTTGCGTGATGTTTCATTTTCGTTTTTTTTTCCTAAAAGAAAATAAGAATATGAAAAATTTTTTAAAATGCTTAAACATTTCAGTAGTTGACCACACAAAGGACCAGCTTCTTACAAGGTCGGCATAAAAAACTGCTAAGGTTAAGAATACAGCACGCAGAGAGAACGGTATGGTTCAGTTCCATTAAACCTTGATCAAAACAAGGTTGCTAGATATTTCATCAGCGCAATGGTCAGGCGAACTCTCACAAATTCCCAAGCCCTCATGCAAAAGGCCAAACTTGGTTTTCATTTATTTGCAGGCCCGAAACCAGAAGGTGGGCAACCGCGCGATTGCCTCCTCTCAGAAATTTTCAAAAACACGTTTAGTTGTTAGGCACAACAACAAGTTACAATCATTTTGCCCGTCCCGAAAATATCGGTTGGTTGCATCCCTGCTTATTTGTACACATAAATATGTTCGATTACACAATTTAGCAAGACGACTAGATTTTGATTTCTAAATCCCATTCAGGCAAGCCTACTAGCGTATTCCACGGCTTAAGAGTCGTTAAACCATATTGATGGTTTAACTTTTTGGAATGGGGTGTTACATGCAAGTTATAGACTGCAATTCGGCCAAATTTTCAAAAATATTCAAACAAAGCCAAAAGGCAAAATATTTGCGGCCAAACCACCACTGAAAACGGCTGAATTTTCGAAATTTGGAAGCATAAAGGCCAAATTTCCAACCTTGATTAAATGCATGGAAAGGCTGAATGGGTATCAGGAATATTGCCAACCGGGCAATGGCAAACTAGGGCAACTGCCAACCGGACAGTTGCCAACCAGACAATTGTCAACAACAAAAATGACAACTAGGGGAACTGCCAACAGGACAACTGCAAACTCCCTGCAATACAACTAACGACTATGACAACTGACAGGCGGGGAACACCTTTTGTGAAGCGTAGTTGTAAATGTTTTCTCTTGCATATTTGGTGGGAACGTGGCTCAAAACTTGTTAAGAATTTATTTTCCAAATTTTAATATTCATTTATGAAACTAAACACCCAGGGAAATTTTTCGATGGATTGCACACCGGTTAAATGTTATTCTTTATGCGTAAAAAGAAAATTAAACATAGATTCTCTGCAAAAAAACATTTTGAAACGTTTTTCAAAGCACTGTTCCGATGAAAGGTGATGTCTCCCATGCGGAATTAAAATTTCACTTTAAACGCTTCTTTATTTACTGGGGACTGCTTTGCTACAGCGACTTGCAGTACAATGTCTCACTTGACATAAGTCTTTAAATAACGAAACCAAAACGTTTTGCAATATTCAACAAAAAATTTATAAAACTATCAAAACAACAGAATCAACTAAGCAGGTTTTTTACTCCTAACCTTATGTCGTTGCTCTAACAAATTTGAAAAAGTGTAGTTGTTTTTTATTTGCAGGGATTTTCTATTTTTAAACCTACAGTAGAAGTTCATAACATTTTCTTATAAGAATATCTTAAGGTTAAGTAATGGTCCATACTATAGGAAAAAGATTTACCTTATGCACAACACAAAAACTGATTTCCTCAAACTACAATCTTTTATAGCAGGCGTCGGCAACCTTTTTCGCGCTGCAGACCGGTTTCACCCTGGCATGATTTTGCGGACTGGCCCTCAATAAAATAATGAACGTTTGGCACATGCAAATTTATTACAACTCGCAAGTCAACATGGCACTAATTCAGAGGGAGACCTGGGCTTGGTTTGCCGCAATAAGATGTTTCGACCTGTAGGGATTATGATATAGCCAATGGCATCCGCAGTGTGTTCCTTATGTCAGTTGTTTCAGTCACTTTTGGATCAATTTGGCCTTGGTCCCGCACGGCCCGGTAACAATTTCTTCACGGACCGGTACCAGACCTCGGCCCGTTGTTTGCCGACCCCTGTTTTATACAACTGTTCATCTCAATTCCACAAATTTTCGTGGACATTTTTGAATAACGTCTTACCCTTTGTTGTTGGTTTGAATGACTGCAAAAATACTGGCCTTTCCAATGAAGGTTTGATGGTCATATCTCTTGGAATGATAGCACGAATAGGAAGTGTTGCAATCGATTGTGACAGAGTCCAGCTCGTACTCAATTTGAAATTCATATGTCTGCACAAAAAAGTGCTCTTGTATCGATTATATTTGTTTATGTGGGAAAGGTGTTCTTTAGAATGATTAGGAGATTTCTTTTCCTAGACGGAAAATACAACAATGATGTGTTCCATCGCATACAGTTTCATGAGTCACTTGCTAAATTGCAAAAGGAACAAGGAGCACAATCAGATTAGCCCTAGGGATTAATGTTACAAGGATTGTTCATAAGAAGGTACAGCAAATACAGTGTGTGTACCTGCGGTATGATTTCACGCTTTTGCAAAGCATTGTTACAACAACTGTGACTTGCACCACCCATGTTGCAACAAGCAAAACAGAAAACTCCCCTGACATCGGAGTCCATTCCTTCGAGCACCATGCTTTATCTGAAAAACTCAACCGCTGATTGTGTTGTTACATTCATTCGCAAGCTTTCGATAGGGTAGTCTAAGTTAACTTCATTGAGAGCTATTGTACAGTAAAAAATCATGCAGACACAGTGACGGAAAATGCCCTAAAAAGGGAAAAGAGCGAAACGAAGGAGCACAATCACTCGCACGTGACGTTGAAAACAGAAATCAAGTAAACCAATGAAATCAAGATAAGAAAGTCCTTATTTACCACACTAACGTTTGGGAAGTATAGGAACGCTAAAAATAAACACAAAAATTTTCCAATGGAACTCTTACCAGAATAACAATTTTGAAATGAATAATAAAAACCGGGGAGACATACACATTCCTCGACACAATTCCAGTAGAAAGTCGCTAATAAACAACATCCAGCAGGCAACGCCCAACAAAAGCATACGCTAATGTAGGCTTGCAGCTTTCGAAACTAAAATAAAAAGAGTACATTTAAAAACCTGTTAAAATCAACTCTTTCGCATCTTGATCAACTGCCCGTGTGGAAAAGGAAAACACCTCTTCATTTTTGCTGTAACACGCAAATCACAACATTATTTTTGACCACGCAATTTTATGTAACAAACAATTACGGTGTGAAATACGTAAGGATACGAAATTAAAAATCATCGCAAAAAGCGTGTTTAATAAATGACTAAAACAACTTTCTACGCCTTTCATTGAAACATTGAAATAACTGTATCACACACTGGCCCAAACCTTTTATGTTTTAGCAGTCATGAGAAACGCTGTATACTGCAAAAACAGAAAGATAAATGCCAGATTGTTCAGCAATCCACCATGATAAACAAATGTAACAAATGACAGTGCCGTTGATCTTTGCGAGGCTACCAAAACATTCCACTACAAAATGTTTATGGACAAGGGAGTGATACAAAAGTTAACATTGTTTGTTTCAATATCCGACGAGATTCATGTAAAAGACTCTGCATCTCCATTACTACAATCAAGAAAATAGTACTAGCCAAGGTAGGTGCTCGTGTGTTGTTTACTAGGAAAGATGCTGTATGTACATCATACTGATGCCTGTTGAACGGAAAATTGCTAGAGCCATAGGCCCTTGGGCCAAATCGGTGAACTTTCTTTGCAAATTGTTTGGTGACCTGCTGTATGTGCAGTCTGGGCAAAAAATGAAAAATGTCTTCAGAAGCAACGTGCGTATACAGCAGTTTTCTCTGCATTCATGAAATAATCTCCAATATGCAGAAAAGTGGTTTGCCGACAATTTCTCAGGTGCAATTACGTTTTTCATCAGGAATATTTGTTGATGACGACAACCAAAGTTTCACGTAAAAGAATAATTTTTTTTATTTGCATGTAGGATTTACCATTAAATTGCAGTTTTACGAAACAGCTTTCAAAAAATTGCAGGAAATCCATGAAATGACAAGATGTAAATAGCAATGTGCAGTTCATCAGCTTTCTGTGCAGTAAGAATTTTTTAAGATCTAGCATTGCTTTATTTTTTTCAATAATTTCTTTTGTGCTATATGCTATTTAAAATATATTTGATTTGTAGAAGATCCTATTAATTGCCTTTCTCAACTAAACTATCANGCATAACATTTGAGAACAAGCAATGGTTACAACGCACATTCAACANATGTGCAGACAATTATACTCGGATTTACGGCATGTTAGGATGCACATAGGTTCATCTTTAGCCTCATAAAAATATAAAACAGAAAAAATTGCAATCTAAATATCAGCTAAACCCTCTGACTAAAAGTTATATACTGTACATCCTAAAAACTGGTTTATTGACTGCACATTGCCATTAATTTTAGTAGAATGTTTATAATAATGACGCAATCGGCCAAGAATCTCTACAATGTTGAAAGATATTTGTTGCACGTCAGATTTACTGAACAAAGTGGTAAATAGCTAATTGCTGTTTCAACAAAACATACCACCATAAGTGCTGATCTGGAAAAGATGTGTATGGCAAAGTTGTGTTCATACAAGAAAAGGTCTTGACAAAATTTGCTAACTAAAGCAGCAACACCGAATATTCCACCATGACTAACTTACAAACCTGAATGCAACAACCAAATGCGTTTTTGAATGTTTTAGTGTCAAGGGGCCAGCATGTAGGATTAACACTAAGTCGAAAATCTGCGCATACAGGCGTATTTCTCCTGTTTCTCTGAGAACACCAACCTCAACACAAATACGTAATGGGGAGCGCTACATTAAAACCACCCTGTACGCGAATGCGAAAGAGAAGGGATAAAAGAAAGCACATAAAACAAACCTCGTTGATAAATAGGTATCTAGGATATCGGTTACGTCGTGAAAAGGCAACTGTCAAGAACGAAAAAAACGAAAAAAGCAAAGCGTGGCTGTGCTTCTATATTTCCTAATCTAACAAATAAGTTCAATCGCTGCACGCTTAGACGAACATTATATCAAGGCAACTGCAAAACCTGTTAGAAAAGATCGAGTTACCCTAAAATTTGGTCAACTAGGAATTACGGTAAGGCACAGTTTACGTGCTTCCTTGCCATGGTTGAGATGAAAATTATATTGGTGAAAAAAAAAGTTATTTCAAAGCATGGCGCACCGCACATAAAGCGGATGGAAATGACAAATGTTACAATAAAAGCGCTCTTTTGTTAGACTTGAAGAAACACATGGATTCAAAACATTCACAAACATGATTTTGATTGAGGCTACCACAAGATGTGTTATAAGCAGACAGTTTTTTTTAATTCTGGTAGATTGACCACGATTTTAAAAAAATAGGTGTTGTTCATAGACATATAAAATACGTATGCAGTAAATGGTCGTCAATCATTATTTTTGTGTCACTTGAATACTGCAAGTAGTTCAACGTTACCTGTTCATTTCTAAGATTTTTCAAATGACTTTTCGATTGTTTGATTTTAAACTACTGCTTATCATCTTTGTCCAGCTAGTCTTGTGAGTTGCCATCTTCCTCCAAATCATTGTCTCGCTAGCGAGTTGTCAGTTCCCACCAAAAACTAATTGTTTCTACCTGGTGAGGTGGTACTGCGCCACTCTTGTTTACTGTATATCCTGATGAATGAGCGCTGCATAACAACCAAAACGATGACACATTTGTAGAGTTTCTGTTTGTTTTTAGCCAGTGACGGCGTTGGTTTGGAAACATTTACAAAGGCGGGTCAAATTAAAGAAAAGATACTTCTAATGCAATTCCACACGTGGTGAAATTATAGCACTTCAATATTTTAATGAAAGGTCAAGCGCAACTGCGTCTAAGTTTTTACCAACACTGGCATTTTTGTTCTCAAACAAAGCATCCTTTCAACTCCGTTTTTCACAATCAATGAAAAAACAATTTCGTTACCCGCAGCTTTTTTGATCCGCTATGACTAGCGGCAAGGCTAGACATGCTGCTAAAAATGTTTGTCATTCTGTTTCCGCCAATGTTCGATCGGACTGATTGATTGTAGTACGGCAAAGCGGCCATAAATGTTCTTTGTTTTAAACCATAAATCAGACCCATAACGTTGTTTAGCATGAGCATGCTGGAAGAAGAGATGACCGCCTTGCGAAACGTGAACCACCGCATGATTATCACGTGTGTGTGATTTTCCGGATCAAAACTACAAAAATATTACGTATTTCATTGTTTTACGAGTAGATAGTTGCAAATTAAGAAAATTTAATTAGCAACAAACACTTTCATTAAAATAAATAAACGGATGACCGAGATGCTATCCAGGACTAGGCATTCAAGTGGTTCGTATCATGCCCAGTGGCGTAACAGACAGGAGGGGCAGGGGTGCACCCCGCCCCCCCTGGCGGGATAAATGTAAAAAATAGGCCTCCCTGTTAGCTTGTATTTCGACATTTAGTATTGCTTTTAGCGTAGCCTATTTCAAAAATTTCTCGGAGTGTTTTCCGGTGATTTCTGGTGTTGGTACACGACGAATCCAGTTAAATCACATAACCAATTTGCCAAGATTTCTTGTATGTGTTTAACCGGAATATGCGATTATCCCTATCAGACAAATGCCCGGAAGTTACCCGTCTAGCGACACAGGGGGCCCAAAATTTAGTTCCGTTGCCACAAGGGGACTTTTGTGGGTGTAGCCCCCCAAGCAAAGCTTCAACCCCAAAATTGAAATGTGAGACACTAGAAATCAGTGTAGATTTATCAATCCGTATCCCGTTTTGTCCTGTAATTTATAGACAGAGGAGTGCCTGCCGCTGTTACCTAGAACAACATCGCCTGATCATTTTTGGTACGTTTGTCAGGTAATAAACGCATTTGAGGCTTGAGCGTAAAGCGTCACCATTCATTGCTTGGAGTGTTGAACGTGAAGCTAGCCTACATGCCTAGTTGTATACATACCGAAGTCAGACTTACACCAGATCAACGCATTTCGTGTAGTGATTGTTGTGGAAAATTGTATTATGACTAGCTCAGGCAGTCTTCTCGTATTTTGTACTGCATAGAAGCAAGATACCTTTGACGCTTACGACCAAGCTTACACATTTGTGCAGCCTGCTGTGCAACAGCAAGATGGAATTAATAGTGTAGTTAGAAGAGTTTATTTAGCAATCACTGCTGAGCTTGTCCCAACCGGGTAGTGCAGTTACTGGATTACGGATGTTAAGCATGTTGCGTCCACGTAGGCCTCCTTGGTCTATATTTGTCAACATTCATAGCCATTTGAGATACAAAATGTTATTAACCTAAACATGTACCATGCACCTGGAGATTAACAAGTCTAGACATCGGAAAGGTTTATGCATGCGTATTTCGGCCAGTTTATAAGCACGATACGCATGCTTTTCAAGCAATATACACTTAAGCGCTATTGAAAGAAAACGATCATTGGGGCGCATTGGTTTGATCGGCCTTAGGTTTGTTCTTACGGTAACAGTGTTTTCATAACTGAACAATAGTCTTGATTCTGATTTCCTGCAAATTTTTGTCAAAATTTGCATTTTATTACAACATCTGTAAATAATCGTCATATTAAATGACCCTGATTTAAAACCTACAATTCCTTTTGTTAAGGTCTATTCGCAAGACACATCTTGATGAAGTTTATCCTAACGCAGTGGTTTTCAACTTGGGGGTCGTTTGCCATTTTTCTAGGGGTCGCGAGAGCTTCTGATAAAAATATTCATAATTACTTACATATTTTATATTTCGTATATGGAACCACTGTTTGTCGTATCTAAAATAATAGGATCACCTGGCAAAAATGATAGCCTATTTTTTCACTCAAAATTGTTTTAAGGATGATTATGACTATTACAAAGGTTTGAGTGTGATCATGGCCATTGCAGTACTGTTGCGTTTGAAACGCACGAATAAGTTTGTGACGTGGGATGAGCTGTGTTTGGAAAACCGCATACCTTGGGACACGGGCGCAACCAGCTCTTCATTTTTGGGGGGGTCAATTTTCGATGACGTCATCGTGCTTATTCAACCGTGGTACAACTTTTTCGCAAACGGTCACCGATATGTTCATTTCGCAACATTTCCGAAAATGAGAACTTATTGGTTTTAATCAGGCCCGCAACTAGGGGTGAAGCCCCCACTAAAAATTTTTTGCCCCCTTAGAAAAATGTGTTGGGCATAATTTCAAATTTTGGGACTCTCCCAGAAAACTCTTCACCTCCTCTGATATCCCAAACTGGTTACGGGCCTGCTGTTAATCAAGATGCAGACCGAACGATTAGGACAGAGTAGAAATTATTAGCCTAATACAATCACCTGGTTCCGGAATCAACTAGTGAAGTCATGGCTTTATTGTGTCAGACGTATAGGCTACTAGTAAACCTGCCTAACATTTCGTCTTGTTTCAAAAAATTCACGAAAATCGTTAATCACGATTTTTGAAACTTCAGTTGAATATATTTTCTGGGAGATAATTTCTGCAGACGATACTGCGAGTGGTGAAGCTGTCAGATAAAAGAGACTATTGTCAGGATATATTTAATCAATGATGCTATTGTTTTAATTGCAGATACGAGACTTCGTCTGCCGACTGAAATACTCTTGAAAGGAATGCAGTAGGAACAGGGCCCTTGAGAGGAATAAAATGTGCTGGTGCTAAAGCTGTTTTGGGCCCCCTTATAAATTATAACCAATTAAGAGCTTAACTTGCTTTTCAATACTATGACTAGAAAATGATATGTTTTGTTTGGTATTTTACATCATAAACACATTTACCAATGTTATTACTAAATTTCAAAAGGTCTCAAGCTGATCTCACGTAATACACATAACACACAGTTGCTTCGCGAATTTCACAATTATACATCAAATTTAACGTTAATAGTAGGCTATAGTGTTTCTCACTAACAAAGCAAATTTAATACTTCTTTAAACCTAATACAATAAAAGAAGGACAGAAAGAATTTCGGTACTCGCTTTGCCATGGATTGCAACAGTTTTTGAAAATTTTATTTGATTTACTGTCGCGATGCCAATTCAGGGTTGCGGAGTGTCAAGGAATCGGAGGCGTTTTGGTGGAGTCGAGTTCCTATCGACACTAGGGGTCATAGTCGGATATTTTGTCCGACTCCGACACCGGAGTCCAATTGGATCACTTTTACATCACACTCCTAAATTGGGAATTCTTGTTAAATCGGTACAATTTCTTGTGAAACTTTTGTTGAAACAGGGAGTTGTTGCTGTGTGCCATGATTTACACTGAGTATTAATTGCTACAAAATTCTTGGCCGCCAAACCTCATTCACTTTGTGTTAAAGAGTCGGAGTCGGACATTTCGGAAAGAAGACGTTTATTGGTTACGATACAATATAGCAATGCAAAAGCAAAACACTGCTAGTGTGTACTCGCAACTAGGACGCCGAAAAAACCCTGAAGTTATCTAGTCGAGGCGCCCTAAAAATTTGTTAAAACAAAGAGAATGCATAAATACATTTTAAGCATCGCAAAAGTAAAAACAACAACAAATGTGCAAAGTACTTAATTCACAAAAAGAAAAACGCAAGCAAACGAAATTTCGTTTGCATCATATTCATGGAGTAGTTATGTTTTACTATTAAAAAGCATATAGCCATATATGGTTGGGCATAAATCTATTCATAGTCAAAGAGACGATCCTTATAAGTTGAGTTGAGTTAATTTTATTTGGCGATAATTAATATTCAGCTAGAAAAAAAACACAAATCAGTGCAAGGACGCCAGGGCATTGAAGGAACCGGAAGGTTGTCGAG
>JGI24021J15306_10008748_pt1 | contig 12473 bp, 8 predicted proteins | sample Ectturendosymbi1_FD_15306 | JGI IMG/M metagenome (IMG submission 15306)
TTTCGCTAAAGTTTTTACTGGAAACTAGGCTACAATCCAAGTCTTTTGATACTTTGGATGACCTGCTGGGGTTTCGGGTTCAAAAGTTATGATGTAACTTAGTAAAAATATTTGGCTAATTAGATAATTAATTAATTTGTTTACTTTAGATCATAACTTTTGAACCAGAAACGCTAGAAAGTTGATCAAAGGCTAAAAAGACTTGGACTCGAGCCTAGTTTCCAATGAAAACTTCGGCGAAACTCTTTGGCCAAGCGGTTGGGCCTTAGGTCAGGCAACATGAGCCAAAATGACCCCAAAACTACTTCAGTTATGACGTCAGTCACAAAAAATCCGCACCTCCCAACCAAAAATTTTTTTTCGTGTGCAATCTACTAGACTGGCCGATCCATTTGAGCCCTTGAACAGCTCTCTAGCGCAATCGGCAAAGGAGCTATGGCATTGGTAAGGCAACCGAAAACTGCTGTTTTTTAGGCTGAAATCGAAGTATGAATATATCATATGCCAGTTCTCAAAGCGTTAATCTTTGCCATGGAACAATTTCTGGGTTATAAATTACTCACGCCAAATATAGACTAACCCTCTTTTTTTACTGAAAGTTCACCTGTCATTTTATAATTAAAAAAACTAATAAATCACTTGAATTATTTTTAGTATTTGCTTGCACATGCGATGGTGTTGCAAGAATAACTACTCTGGTGTGATTGAGGCATAAATTTTTGTTTGTAGAGAGATTCCAAGTCACCAATGTCTTAAAAGATATATGAAGAAGTTAATTGCCTTAGCAGCAGGTTTAAAATTAATCAGAAGTATAATGATTGGACCTTTGACCAATCTTTGCTGCTACTATGCAATGATGAAACTAGCAAAAGTGGACTCCGTCACACACGTCACGCACTTATTTTAATTACTGTCTTAGCTGTGCAGTAGTTTTTCTAGATTTTACATGAAACTAGTGTAACCTTTATGGCAATAGTCTATGATACGTTTTTACAGTGAACTGTCCCTGCTTTACAGAATTCTTGTAATATGTCATTGCAGGTAAAATGTCACTTCCATAAAATGTCACACACGTCACGTTTTTTTATTAAGAAAATAAAGAAAATGTGAAGTTGTAAAAAAAAATTTTTTTTCAAAACAAGTAATGATGAAGTAGTTTCCCACTGATACCAAAATAAAATTACAGAAATTAACCAAATAAAAATTATAAAAAAATTGTCAAAATGTCACACACGTCACATATGGAATTGCCCTCACTAATAATGTCATTCAATGTGCGGCCCTTGTCAAGATAGTGACATAATTTTTGGCTCAATAAGCCATGTGGGTTGGACATAGCTGCTCTAAGGCCTTATGAAAATTGGTACAGATTTACCCACGAACTCCACATTCACTCACCCAGGATGCCCTGGTGGCCTTTCAGAATTTCAGGCAAAAAGCTTTAGTTGGTCTGCATTATACATTTGAGTCTAGTATATCACTGATACTTGAATGAGTTTAACCAAAAGTGGTTGTGTGAATTGTACTGTAGTTTTTAGGAAACTGTTTGAACTGTTTATTGTAACATTTTGCCTTGCAGGCTTCAATATCAGTTACTTTTTGTTGCCTGAGCCTAACTGTTCAGTCTGTTGTGACAACCAAAATAATGGCTCCCGTTTGTATTACAACAAAAGCTGAACTTGATGATATTCTTGCGAAACACAAGCTTGTAGTTATTGACATGTATGCAGAGTGGTGTGGACCATGCAAAATGATTGCTCCTACATTCAACAAACTTTCAGAAGAGCGGGAAGATGTTGCTTTTATTAAAGTGGATGTGGATGAGTCAGATGAAATTACCGAATTCTTGAAAGTTGCAGCTATGCCGACTTTTATTTTTTTTAAAAACTCCCAGGAGATCCATCGGTTTCAAGGAGCTAATGGAGATAAATTGAAGAAAGATGTTAATAACTACTTCAGTGAAAAGTAGACAATAATGATGGTTTACATTTGCATATAGTTGTATAAAGGCATGTTTTTTTAAGGCGTTTAAGGGACCCGATTCGGGTCCCTAAAATTTCAAATCGGGTCCCTACAGATCCACACCGGGTTCCTAACATTTTCCTTAAAAAAAACCCTGATGAAGGTAAAAATTTGTACTTCCTTGCTTATTACTTTCCACTTTTAAGTATACGTTGTACCGGCCGTGACCATTATAGAAAAATGCCAGCTCATAGGAATGCATCTAGTGCAGCTATGTCCAACCCAAATGGCTTACTGAGCCAAAATATATGTCAATGTCTTGGCCAGGGCCGCATATTGAATGACATATCATTGAGGGCCGCACATTGAATGGCTTATTTTGATCTCAGCAAACTAAATTTAGCTTTACAAGCATCCGAATCCTAACTGCAATGGTAACAGACGTGATAAAGCGGCACTGAGGACCACCTGCATTAAAGTGTCAAATTTAAAATTGTCAAAATAAAAACAGGTTGTCAGTACATGGGATTAACTGGGCCGCATTAGTGGCCCGCGGCCGCTGGTTGGACATAGCCGGTCTAGTGCAATGACAAAAAAAACCATGAGATAGTGTGCTGACAATACTATAGTCATGACTTTTTTTCGCTGAGACATTTCGGTCATTTTTCCCACAATAGAATTGAAACCTACAACATTATTCACCAGTTACAGTGTAGTGTTAGAAAAAATTAATCACCTGTTTGATCCTGTATTCTGAGAAGCAACTGACATACAAGAATTGGTCCAAGGTATTTAGTAGAGGTCAGCAATTATGCTTGATACGGTTTTAAAAGTCCTTCCAAAGTGAAAACCAGATACAACTGTTTGGACACTGCCTTATTGGAACAACCAGGATTGCAAAACTGAGAATGACCAGATGGCCTTGTTGCGAACCTATTCAAAGAGCAATGGCACAATAAACGAACCACCTGTATTGTCTACACGTGAAGCATACACTCATACAACCAAGTTCTCATTCTCTGAATATCAGTGAAAATAAATGGTATCATCAACGTGATTCAGAACAATGTCTTCCCATTTGTGAAATAATTCTTGCTATAATTTTTTGTGTTCTTTGATATAGTCCGACCTTCCCCACCACCCAGTTTGCTAGCTTTACTCCTATCACAACGTTCAAAGATGTACAGCAGCAGCCAAATGCTGATCTTATCCAGTGTCACATTTAAAATTTGTAATTTGATGTTGTTTTTCTACTGCTTTATGTCATGGACTAGCAGATTACCTGTTTTTAATGCTGGTTCAAGTATGTTTGGTTATGTTCTTTCATACACAAACGCATGAGCACACATTGGTCAGAACATTTGTTTCACAAGTTATTCTAAGAGAAGGATTGTCCACCTCATAAATGTGACATGGAGGTTTAAAATTTGGTGCAGCCATGCAGGATGTGGTGTGTAGTCTATACCTTGTTACACTCAAAAATATCTGAGCCGCACAGGCCTACTGCTTTCGTGTTGACTACAAAGCAACCAAAATTGGTCTACAGACAGTTGAGCTGAACCCATTTCTGGGAAAGGTGCAGCCTGGTGGTTGTGAACTAAATCTGGGAATAAAGCAGTGTTTACCAACCTTTTTAGGTTTGCGGCACCCAGTGGCAAACCCATAGCAACTTTCTTTAATATTTAATGACATTTGGAAAATGTATTTTTAATGATACATTGAAAAATGTCTCTTCTTGCGGCACCTCTGAGTATTGTAAATGGCACCCTCAGGCTCTGCAGCACCGCTGTTGAGAAACACTGGAGTAAAGGATTGGAGAGCTCAAGGAATTGATGTCGTGTGTGTACCGATAGTTGATCAACATTCCACAAAGGAGTGGGCAGGCTTTCTGGAGAAAAGTGATGTGAAACGGTATTATTCTTTTCATACAGAAAGGAAAGCTTCATGGCATTTTGAAGTATCCAAATTTTATGATAGAAACCGTATTTTAACATTATTATCAAACTCCCAAAATATGGTAGAGTGTGATTATGAGAAATGCTGCAATACTTTGGTAACCAGATCATCCTTTGCGATTCTTGTGCAGCATCTTTATTATGTTTGTTAAATGCAACTAGGAGGTGTGCCAAGCGTTTCAGCTGCTTCATACAAACTGATTGTTCACCTAAAAAGTTCGTGATTAGTTATGTTGACTCACCAACTGCATGCATGCTTGTAGATTGTGACTGCTTTGTGGTAAATGATGAACTGCTGAGTTTTTCAATCGTCATTCCACATATCTGTTACCATTTTGCTTGTAATGTTTTTGTTAAAATGTGTTTTGTGCAGTTCCAGTTATTGTTGATGATTTCTTATGTTGTTGACAAAATTAAGATGTTTGTTGTTGGTAAATCGGTCATTATGTTGTCTTGTTCAATGCTCTTAAACAAGCTGTGTCAATGTATCAAACGTACTTGACTAACTGTTTGGTAGTGTCGTGTTTTCGGCAGGACGTTTTAGGGTGGTAAAGCAGTGTGGCATATATATGATTTAAATGTATCTGGCAGCATACCACATAGTTTAAAGAATGAGAAAAATTGTGCCTTAGCAATATAGATAATGATGAATTTGCATGAGTTTGCAAGTATTAATTACTGAGATGTATCATGTAGATTTTGTACATTAGCTGTTATGTTGAATGTGGTATAGTGTCAACTTTCGAAAAATGTCTGCTGAAACGACCAAGAATGCTGGTATGATTCAGTGTGAAAAATGTGGGTCTGTTATTCTGCTACCAGCTACAGCTTCTTTAACCAATGTCAAAGAAGGAATTTTTTTGCCTCCCATGAAAAGTGAAGATGGTCAAGGGGTCACCGGATTTACATTCTGGTCTGTCACAAACATGTATTCATTTGAAAACGTTGGATTCTGTAATACTATCAATAATATAAAGTATCTGGCATGTGCTGATTGTGAAGTTGGACCTATTGGAGCACATTTGCTGAGTGATAAGCAGATGTTTTACATATCTCCTATGAGAGTTAAACTTGGGGATATTGACAAGCAAGTTTGTGAACAAGAACATGCTGCTCTAAGGGTCGAATAATGCAAGAACAATTAGGTGTAGTGTGCTTATTTTTTGTTTTACGTATGTGAAGTGAATCGTTCCTTTCAACCAGTGATCAAAGTAGCAGTTGGCATAAAGTTGTGCAATGTGTTGTTTTCCTGAAATTGTTGTTGCATGAAATGAGACATTTTCAAAATACACTGACTTGATTAATAATTTTACCATTTTCAAATTTTTAAGTGTTTTAGATGGTGCTGAACAATTCATGTAACAGATGATTGCATGTGGTGATATTTCTTGTGAAGTTTCTTCAGAAATAAATTTATCTTCAACTAGCATTGGAGAGCAATCACCCTGTGTGGAAGATGATGGAAATCAACCATGTAAAGCAAAAGGTGTGCTTCCACAACTTGAAATTTTTAACAGTTTGCTAAAACATTAATGTGCTGTGCTATCAGTGTTTAGAAAATCTGAATAATTCTTTGCCTATTTCAAGAAGTCAAAATAAAGACTTTCAAAATTCACTTTAGAAATAGCACATGTGCTCCATTCTTCTCTTAAGCCTTATTGTTTAACAGTGCTGATGCATGAATATCTTGTACTTCGAAATCCCGCATAGAGCCGCTATTTTCACACCGCTTTGCAATTCTATAACTTTCCAGTCGATTGTGCTAGAAAGCTGTTCAAACCCTTGAAAGACTTGGCAAGCCTTCTAGTTTGCAATACAAAAATGTAAAGCTTTGGGTTTCAGTTTTTTTGTGCATAACATTGTAAGTAGAGTAGGTTTTGGCTGAGGTTCTGGGTCCTGGGCCGCAACCAAAAGACGGAAGAGCTTTGCTCAATTTCTTACAGGAAACTAGGCTAAAATCTGTCTTTTGAGCCTTTGATCAATTTTTGTATAATTTCTGGTTCAACAGTTAGGGTAAAATAACAAAAATTTGGGGAAATCAATCTTTTTAGGTAATTTTTACCCAAATTTAGGTTTTGCCGACAAGCAGCCCTGTTAATGAGTCGCCCAAACATTGTTTGATGCTAGTGGCTGGAAGCCCACAGTAAGAAACTCCAGTTCAATGCTCTGACAGCAGCTGTGAATTGCAAAACCTGTTCAGCATTAAAGCAGTTCACTTGACACAATGTAGTCTGCATACTTAAAGTCTTGCTTGTGTCTATTTAGAATTCGTTACTAATTCCATTTTAAATCTTTGCTACAATGCAGAAGACCTTATTGCTCTGAAAAAAATAAGGATAAAAAAGCACAATTGGCTCTTCTGTGTGAAAGGTTCTGCTGATCGTATCCGTTATGCTTGCTAAATTATGATGTAACAACAAGCTCTGTTTAGATTTCAATGAATAACCCGCCAGCCTGTCTATTGTATCAAACACTCCAATTTTTTAAATTTAGTCTTTCTATGGAGTATCAAGTCATTCAGTTTCATTGCTTTGTAAATCAAGAAGCTCCTTGTGGCACGGACAGCAGCAAAATATTTGATAGGTTCTGAAAGATTTCACAAAAATGGTACAATGCATAATGTCTTGCACCGTGCATTGCTGACAGTTCTAAGAACATCTTAAAGAAGTTCAATGGGCAGTATGAATGTTTGCTGACAAGTTAACACTTTGTACAAAAAGTCGGTGATTGAGCAGAGGGAACGTGGAGATGTGTATAGCCCATTTAAACTATATTAAGCTGTGAAAGAATGAACAAAAGCAGGATCATCTATAGCTCACAGATGCAAGCTAGTTTTCTCTGAATTTTTACCAATTTTACATTGCACACTAATGTTGTGAACAGATGTTCTGGTAAAACAACTGACCACAAGGTTTTGGCAAAACAGCAGACATGACATTTGTTATAACATTTGCTAGAAAATTAGGAGTTCTTGAAAAATACNGTGACAGTNTACAGTTGAAGTATNTTCCAAATCTAAAACTTACTCTTGAAATACTCTGCAGCAATTGTGGAAAATTCCTACAAGCTGTCAAAAAAAATCAGTTTTTTTGCGCTGTTGTAGTGTCAAACATGAACTTTAGTGAAAGATTCTTGTAGTTCTTCAAGCTATAGACATCTTTGCAATTTCTGACTTGAAGTTAAATTTTAAAGGACTTGATCTTTCCTGCTTATAGTGGTTAGGCTTACAAAGTCTGGAAACAGCAATATTGAAGTTTCAGAAAAGCTCTAAGGTAAAGTTTAATTCATGCATTTTGGGGCTCAAATCACAAAATAAAACAAATGCAACAAGAGGAAAAAGAACAACATCAAACAGTAGGAATTAATTGTATGCTGATGAGAATATAAAAACATCAAAAACAGCAGATGTAACAAATTGATGTGTTGTAACATATTTGAATCACATATGGTTGGCCAAAGACCATGCGGGTCAACTGCTCAGCCAGCTCTTCTGCAAGCACAGGTCAATTTTTGATTGATGACGTTTCACATGTAATAAAAGAAAAGTAAAAAAATGCATTGGATCAACATCAGATAGAATAAGTAAACAAAACAACAAAAACCAAAGGGTGAAAAGCATGCCTATGTATGGTTATGCAATAGGGTGAGCAACTGTAGAGGTAAAAGATTTAAAGGAAAATAGGGGCACTAGAAACAATATTATGAAGTGACAAACATATGAAATGAAAATAAACAGCAACTTTGGCAAGATAGTAGGACATTTTTGTACTGTTTTCCAAATAATTAAAGCAAGAGATATTAAACATTTTTAGGAATATCAGACCAAATTTTGGGACCAGTATACTTCAAAGAAAGCTGACTCAGAGGCATTTTTATTCTGAGTAAACGATATTTTTTCAAGGAAACAAGCCTTGTTTGACATTTGGGGACTGATGTAATATCAAAAAAGTAGTTATTAAATTGTTTAGGTAGTTTACCGTTACCAAAAGAGTACATGAATTTGGCAACTGACAATTTAAATAAGTCTGGAATATATAAAGCTCTGTGCTTTGAATAGAGTACTATAGCTTTTTTTAGTTTTGTCATATTTAAGGGTGCTTACAGCTTTATTCTGCAATCTAATTAGAGGGAGTAAAGTTTTATTGGCTCTTCTTGAGTAAGTATTGAGTAAATTGAAGTCGAAGGGATGACAAAGTACAGTGAGTCCTGCAAATGAAGTGCTCAAATTGTGTGAATTCTTTGGCAAATTATTTCAAATCAATGAAAGCAATTGGGAGTGATTTCCTTATTATGTTTGCATCATCTTAATGCTTGCAAGCGGTCTTTTTCTAGCTTTGAATTAAACCAAATCTGATATGAGAAACAGACCTGAGTAGTGTGTTGCTCTCATACTTAAGAAATAAAAACCTAGGATAGAAAAATTCTTAGCATGCATACAACAGCAAAGTTCATGTTGTTTTTGCATAAGCATGTTGAAAGGAAATCTTCAGTAAAAGGCTGTCTGTACTATTGGAAACTATGTTATGCTTCAGACCAGGGGTCTCCAAACTTTTTGTTCAAGGGCCACATAAGCTCTTACACAACAGTTCATGGGCCTGACATCTTATGTAATGTGATTGCATCAGGATATGTTACATTCTGCCAAATCAAGAAATTTTTTGTAATATCTCATTTTTCACCATTGACAAAATTTTTTTGCAGACCAGATTTTGCCTGCGGGACACAGTTTGGAGGCCCTTGCTTAAGACAGAATATATTAACATATGACTTCCTTTCTTCAAAGTAAAGCCCAAGTAATCCACTGAAGCTGACATGCTGACACTTAATAATAAATTAATAGGATTCATAAAAGTCTTTGCTCAACTGTTGTAAAACTTTGAAAACGATACCGACGTTTCAGCCAACTGACAGTAGGTTTTCAGGGCAATTGGTGACTCGAACAGGAGAGCAGTAAAATTCACTCAATGCGTGTGATTGGATGACGTAAGTGGTAACTACCTTGCCTTGTCAAGGTAGTTATCAGTGTTATCACTACATCATCCAATCACACGTGTTGAGTGAATTTTACTGCTCTCCTGTTTGAGTCGCCATTAGCTGTGGTGAACGCCTACTGTTAGTTGGCTGAAACGTCGGTGTCATTTTCAAAGTTTTACAACAGTTGAGCAAATACTTTTATTAACTGTTATCTTGTTGGTTTGTTCTCCAACACAGTGGGATTCATGTTGCAGTTTGGACACTCAGACTAATGAAGGTTTGCCATCATTAAAGATTATTTGTTTAAATTCTTTTTGAAATTTAAATTTTGTTTTACTAAGCTGCTGTAATATTGTATGCATTGGTATCTGTATGCCAATTCTTACTCAGTGAACAAGCAAAAAGTGGGTATGTTGGCTTGAAAGATTAGGTTGTGGCTTTGCCAGATTGATATCTAACACCTTTGATATTCAGGCATCAACCACTGCATCTGCATGGTTCAAATATAAATTTGTGTCAGAACCTTATGTCAAACCCTCTTTGTGCAAGATAAAGCGAGTTTCATAACAGACACAATGCGTTCACTTCAAAGTTTATGTATATGACGCAATGAATCCAAAATAAAATTTTTGATTTTGATTTTTCATAGGTTTGTGTTTTGTGCGAGATAACACAAAAATTCTGAGTTTCGTGAGACTTAGTTCAACGTAATTAAAGTCAACTTGATTTAAAAGACACTTGTTTGGATATTTTTAGATGTGGCGAAGCCCCATGTAGCTAGGCATTGCACTACATTTTGTCCTATAAATTTTGTATGAGCTTTCACTTCATGGTCCTAATTTTCAACGATAACCTGGTGATGTGTATGTAAAGAGGTAGATTTCCTGAAGATGACTTAATTTTACAGCTTATTAAATGCTTTTTCAGATATGCCAGCTACTTCCACTGACATTGGCAACTGTGGATTGTATAATCTTGGAAATACTTGCTACATGAACAGTGCCATTCAGTGTCTACTTCACAGCTCCTGCCTATCACCAGTTTTTTCTGAGACTAAGCTGTTTGGGTACATTATGTTACACACTTCTTTACTTGGTTGGTTTCAAGAAAGCTGTTGTCAATGCTAATCAGCAAAATGGCTTAGTGTCAAAATTGTTTATGCAACATTTAGAATTTATTAAGCTCATTGGTGATGGTTTTATTCTTAGTTGTGATGGATTGCTGCAAGAGTTTAATAACCTGCATGAGAAGTATTGGAGTGGCAGGTGGTCTGTGATTGTTCCAAGAAAATTTAAAGACAAAGTGTGTGAAGTGTACACCCAATTTTCAGGCAATTCTCAGGTAAGCAGTTTCTTCAAAAAAGAAAGGTTTGAATAGTGGCAATTGGTAGTGGACCTGAACCTGAAATATGCCTCTTGTTGGGGCAGTTGAGGTCAGCTGTCTCAACCCTCTTGCTCAAGTTATGTCACTGTAACTTAACCAGTGGCTTTCCGTCCATCATTCAACCTTTCAGTTGAAAAGTGAATATTGCATCCTTGAGGTATTGCAGCCTTTCAGGAAAGTGTTGCTAGTTTTCTTGCCTCAAAGATTTTTGTTCTTGGTGTGTGCCCAGGCTAGTCTTGTGCTCATGGGAAAATTGCTGAGAGCCCATGCAATCTTTTATTAATCAACCAATTGTGTCTACATCAAATTTGACTACTGAAAAATTTCACATTGAGATTGTTAATTGTGACAAAGCTTTGTGACCTAATACTGCTAAATTGAATGTCCACTTCTATGTTTTTATTGACAAACCGAGCTTCTTGCAAGTCACTAGCTTTGCCAATGTTCACTAAAGTAGGTGTTGAAGGAAAACTGCCGTGGAGGTAAAATCGTACTTAGTTTTTTTGCAGACAGTGGGCGATGGACAGGTGGTTCGTATGATTTTTTGTAGTGGAAATATCACTTTAAAATGAAGACATTAAGTATTTCTTCTTTGGCTGCAGAACTTCATTCAGGATGTGAATTGATTTGCAGAAACCCAAACAGTTTGAACAACCACTAGTGGTATTTTCTCTTCGTGTTTGCCATACTTCTGTTGTGTTTGATTTATCTTATGCCAAAGTATGATAAGCTAAAATATTTCAGTTACACTATTTTATGTTAGGAAATGGCATTTGAATGCAAATGAGACCATGGCTTCAGGCATGTTGATGACATAATCCAAGGAAATTAGGTTGTTTTTTGGGGAGTTAATTGTTCACAGTGCTAGCATACCTTCCATCAGTTCCTTGTTTGAACAAATTTCTTTGAAATGTGAATTGGTTTAATGACATTATGATAATGTACAAGTAACTAAAATAAGTATTTGAGTTTTGATTTAAATTTTTTCTTAAATTCTAATAAAATAGCAACAAGAAGAATGTATATACTAAATGTAGGATGGTAAAATATTGTGTGCAATGAAGTGTGATTGATGTTTTCATCTTTTTGATCATTTTGTTTGCTCCTCCATGAAGTGGTGAAAATGTGGGAATAACAGTTTTGTGAAAATCAATAATTGTCATTTTTTAAAGCTTAACATCTCCATTTAAAACCAAGCAAAATTTCAAAGAACTACAAATATAACTCTTGAAGCAATATATACTAGTAAGTTAACTGCATTTGTTCTTTCATCACGGAGAATCTTTGCAGAAAACTGTCTGATTGTAATGTGTAGTTTGCACAAAAAATTTATATATGTGCATTTTGAAGTTTGTTGCATCTTGCATTATATTCTAACATATTTTGATAGCACGATGGTCAGGAGTTCCTTGCTCTCTTCCTTGGAAGTCTGCATCAAGAGCTGAAAAAAACTGGTGATCACTTTGTGCAAAATGCCTGTCAAACATTTTGCAACGGAAATGATGGTGCAGCTCCTCCAGAAAATATGTAAGCATTGAATAGGCACCTTTTTTAGCTTCTTTTCAAATGGATTCATTCCTCATTAAGAACTGCCCTGAAGTGAATTGAAGTTTCAAGTTGCTGCTTTGAAAAAAGTTAGTGTTCTTATATCTGCTTGTGTGGATTTCCTGAATAGCCTGGAATTTTGATCCAGAGGTTGGTTTTTCACAGAAAGTTTTGATACATGTTACTGATACAGATTTGCAATGGATGTGTGGATTAGTAGATAAGTGGTATTGATTACGTATGAAACCAGATGTTAATTACAACTACCTAAAATTTTAGATCGACCAACTTTAAACAACAATTGAAAGTGTTCATCTTCAAACACTATCTAGGTGACTGCATATTTTGTAAAATATTGTATTTCAAACTTTTTGGTGCATCTTGCCCAATGTGCACAGCACTTAGTAGATAATCAAAAATTTCTGTAAGTGAAGTCTGGTAATTAGCCAACATGTTGTTCAATGAACTTTAATTAATGTAGATTTAAACTGACTTGAACGTTATGTGGTTTGTGATAGTGAACATTCGGTGCTACTATAGCGTGAGGTCTACCACACTAGCGTGAGATCTACCTCCGGTTACTACTATAGCGTGAGGTCTACCACTGAATTATTTATCCCTCTATAATAATTCCAAGCTATAGCTACACTATAG
>JGI24021J15306_10008751_pt1 | contig 12472 bp, 5 predicted proteins | sample Ectturendosymbi1_FD_15306 | JGI IMG/M metagenome (IMG submission 15306)
AAATACTACCACCTAACGGTTGGCGCCCAGGGCCAGGCAAAGTGGGCCAAGGTGGCCTAAAAGTCCTCCACTTATGACGTCACTCACAAAAAACCCGTACCATCCAAGGAAAACATTTTTTTTCAAGTGCAGCTTTGAAGACTTGCCGCGTTTTTTGAGACTTTTACCGGGTCTGTAGAGCATACCAGACCGGAAAAATTCCCGCGCAAAGCCACGTGTGTTTAGGAATTTTTTTCCGAAAATCCCCGAATCCTAGCAGATGCCAAAGAGAGACTCGGACTCGAGCCTAGTTTCCAATGAAAACTTCAGCGAAACACTTTGGCTTAGCAGTTGGGCCCTAGGCCAGGCAACATGAGCCAAAATGACCCCAAATCTACTTCACTTATGACGTCACTCACAAAAATCCACACCCCCCAACCAAAAATTGTTTTTCGAGTGCAATCTAGAAGACTAGCTGATTCGTTTGAGCCCTTGAACAGCTCTTTAGCGCAATCGGCGGAGGAGCTAGGACGTTGATAAGGCAACCAAAAACTGCTGATTTTTGGCCAAAATCGAAGTACAAATATAACGTAGGCCAGCTCTCAAAGTGTTAAAAAATTCTACTCAGAAGTGATGACAAGATTCAAAATAAAATTTTGGCAAAATGTTCAAATTTTGAAGTCTCGAGTCTCAATCTCAAAGAATCTTAAGAGTTTTTGATTAAGTCTCAGTCTCGAAGTTTTAACCAGGTCTCGGTCTCAAAGGTTGCACTCTCGACTACATCGCTGGTCTAAGCAAACACAAAAATTATTTCAAGCTTTATCACCAATAATGTGCTTCAACTGCGATTCTAATGCATTTTCAAATGCTTTCAAAACTTGAAACGTTGATCTGGTATATGCAATGCTTCCTTTGATAAAGTGCAAACCATTCATAAGATAAAGATTTTTAGCAGTTTTAGAATGCTTTGTTAGAGATAAAGAAAAAAAAAACTTTTCAACAATAAAACACAACAACTTTGAAATTCCTACAGCATAAAATGGTTACGAGGTTTCAACAATTAGTGTAAATAATTACAAAAGCATTGACGTTCATCTTTGCATTGCTGTCATTTATAGAAATGCTTTGTTTATAGGATAAAAGGCAATCATTTCAATGCAAATTGATAGCAATTCATACAAATCTGAGTTTGTAATGACTCAGCTCTTCAAAGTTGTTTCTTTTCAGCAGTGCTACTTCATGTAACCTATTTGTTTCGGTTTTGCTTTTCTGTTATGAAATATACTGACAGAAAACAAAAATATGCTTATATTTTTAAAAAACTCAAAATTCCATATACATAGGCCCAAACAACCAGTGTCCCCAAATCGGCACATGAACCTATCCCCCCAATAAAGCTTAGAATAGGAAAATTACACACAATTTAGTTTTTAGGTTCATATTTGATAATAATTTTTAGTAGAAAAAATTTTTTCAACAAGTGGATAATAATGTGGTTATTAAGGAGTTATGTGCTTCTTCATTGCACCGAAGTATTGTGTTTCAACCGTGGTTTGAGTGTTGCAAAATATCAGCATCAGTTATCAGCAGTGAAAACTAACAACATTGGTATCTGCCCAAAAAAGCCATATCGATCGAGCTCTACCTAAAATCCAATCAATAAAACCTGATTAGTAGGACTAGCAGCCTAGTGCAACTAACTATTTAGAATAGATGGTGGTATTGACCTCATTGTCGAAACACACAAAGAAAGATTTCCAAATTATCATGTTGCCTTTGGTCACAGGGAATTTCTTACATCACAATCGATATTTGTTCTGAGGAAAATGGTGCTGAAAAGATACTTATCCTGTCGAACATTCAGCAAATGGCAGCCATACAGCAATGACAGCTGTTTATCCATACGTACATACACTTATAAAATCGAAGCTGACAATCAGCTGCACAAATGCGTCTGTAGAGCGCTGTTGATCAAAGATGGCGGTCTTATAAATATACTTGCGAAATCACTGTGGAGAAGAACGATTGAGTTGCAATTGCTTTGATGATTTTACATCGTAATGTAAAAGTGACTTACTTGAAATCAATATAGGACATTTTGCACAGAAAACAACATTGTCAACTGTTCAATTCTCAAAAAGCTATTTTCGAAATACACCCGACTGATATTTTGTTCAGACAATGTGACTGCAATTTCTGAGGCTAGCTGTCACACCTTTCCTTATTAGAAATTCCTCATAAAAATATAGCTGAAGTTGAAACAAACCCACATTACTTTGCATGACTCTGAGGAAGGCCTAAACTTATTTGATTTAGTGGTAACCTAGGTGTAAGCAGCAGATAAAATTTAGGCCGAAACTGCCAAACAAAACGATCGCAATTGGACACCATGTCCTCTCCAAACAACAACCACATGACACCTGCAGTGACAGCATTTGAAACGACCTGCATGAGATACCTGCTATGACAACGTTTGATATGTTATCATCGGCTTCAATGATGAGAGCCTACCTGCGGTACAAAGGGGTCTGTCATGACAGCGAAACAGACCCCCTGGATGCGCCCCTGACTCTGACGTACCATTGTAAATACATCAATAAAGTTGTTTTGCTTCTGAAAGTCTGGGCTGTTGAGTCATAAATTTGTTCTCAGCAATAAGATGACGTCAGGCTAGAAACAACCATCTTCACTTAATTCGGTTCTTTGCCCATACCGGACAAAATTGTCAGTCAAATCAAATTCAGATTTGCTGTATTTCAGATAGAAAACTAAAAAACTTACCATGTTTCACAAATGAAGCAAAGATTTAACGCACAATTTGCAAGATAATGAAAAAACTACTTAACTTGTTTTCAAAAACTACAGATAAATTTTACAGTAGACCCCACTTAATAAACCCACGGAATAATTTCCCACCACCCCCACTTATTAAATCCCAATTGCATTGGGACTGAATTTTAACATTGAAAAACACCGGTTTGCATATCCCAAAACGCCATTTTGTAATCCAGTATTCATTCCATTTTCTCATTTTGGATCACCCAATTGCTAGAAATTAAACACTTGTAAAGCATACATAGAGCACATGGGTTTTATGCAGAATGTCTGCAACATTGGCAATTGGACTTGACCAATTAAGATTCCAAGAAATATACCTTTTTTATTCAATAAAAAAGGTAAAAATATAGATCATCAGCTTGGAGAGATATTTATATCCAAACAAAAAACGATGCTCCAAGTATTTTGGGCTGTACATAAGTAATTTTCGGGCTGTACATTAGTGCTGATAAGTGCTATACCATCAGTGTTCCCTCTAAGCCGCAAAAAATGGCACTTTTGGCACATTTTTTGGATGCCAGCCGACACAATTTTTAAAACCAGCACTTGCAAAATTGGATGCAATTTCCTTCACAAAAGAAAATTTCACAAAGCACCATTTCATTGTTTTTTCAAAGATGTGCGGGACATATTTTCATGATTTTAACCGTTCAGGTTCAAAAAATGTTCAGACGCGTTTTGGAAATGCTTTGCTTCCAAGGTGGAAAGAAGGTCTGAGCTCATTTTCATGATTTATGCGTCCAAAAACGAAAGTACTTGCTGTGAAGTTCTGACGCATTTGGAAGTTTTCATCTTGCAAGGTTTACAATAATTGTTCTGGACACACTTTCACGATTTATGCGTGCAAAAACGAAGAGGTTTGCTGTGCAGTTCAGATGCATTTTGGAAATTTTCCATTTGCAAGGTTTGCAAAAAAGTTCTGGGCGCATTTTCAAGATTTGTGTGTCCAAAAACAAAGATGTTTGAGGTGAAGTTCACATATATTTTCAAAGTTCTCCGCTTTCAAGGTTTACAGAAAAAGTTCTGGGCACATTTCCTGATTTGTGTCCAAAAATGAAGCTTTTTGCTATGAAGTTCAGATGCAGTTTCGACATTTTTGACTTGCAAGGTTTATAAAAAAAAAGTTATGGTGCATTTTCACGATTTATGTGTCCAAAAACAAAGCTGTTTCTTGTGAGGTTCAAATGCATTTTGGAAGTTCTCCGCTTGTTAGGTTTACAGAAAAAGTTCTGGGTGCATTTTCATGATTTATATGTCCAAAAACGAAGATGTTTGCTGTGAAGTTCAGACGCATTTTTTAAATTCTTCACTTGTAAGGTTTATAAAAAAAGTTCTGGGTGCATTTTCACGATTTATGCGTCCAAAAACGAAGCGGTTTGTTGTGAAGTTCAGACGCATTTAGGAAGTTTCTGCCTTGCCAAGTTTATGAAAGATGTTCTGGGTCCATTTTCACGGTTTATGTGTATGAAAACAATGCTGTTTGCTGTAAAGTTCAGACACAGTTTGGAAGTTTTCTAGTTACAAGATTGATAAATAGTTCTGAGCACATTATCATGATTTATGTGTCGTGCAAACAAACAGTCTAGACTTCCACAAGAATGTAGAAGTTTTGCAAAAATGCTTTGGGCACGTTTTACATTTTTACGTGCTCATCAATCTTTGCTGTGTTGTCCAGATCATTGTAAAGTTCTCGACTTTCACATTTTATAAGAATGATTTGAATCTGGAAGCATATTGCCCACTAGTGCACCCATAAACTGTGACGTGCAGGCGTGATTTCACGTTAAGCAATTTAAAAAGACTTGGACTGGAAGAATAGACATGTTTTGCGAAGGAATTAACATATTTTTTCAAATTTGAGCAAAGGTAAGTTGCCTGGCAAAATTCAGCTAAGTTGTTCATAGAGGCTTTTATCCTAACTTCTACTTGTGTTTGGAGTGTAACGCATTTTTGCTAGACAGTAAAACTTGTTTTTTTCGGCTTATCAAGACTGTTATCAAGTTCCACTATCAGCTCACATCTCATCAAGCGGCTGTTAAACGGCTGATGCCACGAAGTGTGACAGAAAAATTTCCTAATCATTTGTGATGTATTTGAAGTATGAAAGCAAACAAGCCTGCAACATGCAGGAGGAATTCTACAGTAATTGTAATTAATATAAGCTTGACAAGGTATAGTTACGATGCATTTGTTTCAAAAAACAGTAACTTGCACATGCAATAAATTGCTAATGAAGTCAGTGCTTGTTTGCGAAATTAGGCTAAAAATACTATGTGTTGATCAAGTCAGTATAAATAGTCAAAAGTCTGGGAGAAAAGGTTTTCGACAATCAATGCTTACAAATGATCTAATACAAAATTGTACTCTTGTTTTTGTTTAAGATCCGCAAGTAGTTATTAGCTTCGGATCAAGCTGTAGAAGTATAGCAATATCCGGGTTTTAGAGTTTTGGTTGCGATTGTGACAACTTTTGCAGCATGCAGTGCTGGAGCTGAAAGAGGCTGCTCTTTGATGAGCATCTTTAAAACTTAACAGAGGTGTGCAAATTTTATGCAGGACAGCCAGATGCTTTGCACGTCTACAGATGACCAAATACATAAAACGACATTTTTGTTTAGGACCACTTTAAACGTGGAAACTGGATAAATTGATGCACTGTAGCAGCAAAAAACTTCCGGTTGAAAAAGCTGACAAGCTTATGCAGCTTTCCTACAAACACTAGGTTTCTTCCAAGAACCATCACGCATTGGACTTCAAGTCTTCAACGCACGTCAGCCGAAAATGAAGATGAAGATTTTTCCCGGAAGAACATTATATTTAATCATTGTTTGTTACATGTGATTCATGATGTTTTTTTTTAGATGAGTTTGTGTACGCCATGTCAATTCCGCAATTGCCAAAGCAGTTTGTGCCGACTCTTTTTGTTTGAAACCAAACTTTCTTTAATTGTTTCAGTGCTGGGCATGACTTTAAAATTGCAGCCGATCAAGGGCCCATGGTGCAGTCTGGATTTGGGTAGGGGAGAGTGGAATGACCCTTTAACCATCATCATTGTCAGGTCCACTGTGACTCGGAATGGTACAGCACTTTACAGGGTCCCAAATTTGGGTAAAATAGTGATTTGCCAATATTTCTGAGTTACTACGTTTGGACAAAGTTCAAGTAAACACATTGTGCAGTATCATCAGCATGATTCAACTACACTGTACTATTGGCTTAGTGCAGTGATTTTCAAGCTGGGGCTCGCTTCCTTTAATCAGAGAAAAGGTTCACATTTGTGAAGGAAGTTTGCATACAGCTCATTTCATTTACTGCCTGATAAACGTGATGACCATTTTTTGGTTTAGCAGGTTTGGTTTCATTTAGCAGAAAATGTTGTGTGTACATGTTAAAAAAAGTGAAGACCATTTTTTTGTTTTTTGGATCATTCACCAAATATGGTTGATGAAATGTATATGGTATATTTGTTGAAAATGGACGCATTTTAAGAAAATTTATAAAGGGCATCAAGTTTCTTTTGATATTGATGGCACTTTTTGGACATGAGCCGACTTATAAAAATCTTAGAGGGAACACTGTGTACAAATGCTTGGTACACAGGTGGTTTTACTAAGCAGGGTCTACTGCATTTATTCTTTTCCTCCTTGCAAAAAAAGTTTGTAGTTAATTAGTTGACAGCTATGCAGCAGCACTAATGCTCATATGCATATTATATACATAGATACTGCTAGCAGTTTTCACATGTTTCAGGTTGGGTTTATGACTGGCAAACATGCTACGAATGACTACGACCCAGCAACATGCCTCGAAGACAGTCTTATCCAGTGGTTCTCAAATGGGTGCCATTTGGCTCACTAAGGAAAGAATTTTTAATTCCTGGGAGGAAATCTGTTCTAGGTTTGAATTGGGAAGGAAAAACCATGGATGAAAAAGTCAAAGATAATATTATTTTATTTCAACACATAAAATACTATAATGAGATTGGCTTAGATGGAAATGTCTATAGGTACACAAGGACAAGCTGCTTAAACTGCAATGACTGATATTATAGAAGCCCAATTTTGCTTCATAATTGTCTATTCTTTCTTCACAGTAGATAGAGTGAAATATTTGCAATTATTTTTTTTGTAATTTTTGTCGGAGAGGAATTGACAGTTTTTGGGTTTGTAGATAGGTAATATGCAAAAATATATAGAACAGCTGGTCTAACCACAAAATTGTTTATTAAGACTCTTTGCAGAATGTCAATCTTTAACTCTGACTAACGAAGCTTCATGGTTTCCATCTGGATTGTGTTGAGATCTGCTGAACATGTTTTAGCATCTGGGAAGACATGCTATTTGTTGCTTTACTTCTTGTCATAATTAATTATTGATTTCACTCATTGTTGTTGAGTTTTATATGGTTTTAACATAGTCCTGCTATACAACGGAAAGTTTTGCGATGGTTTTACTTCAGCTTGTTCATAGCTCATGATTAGTTGCAACCATCCATTAACCCACCACATAGTTGTGTCAACATCTTGCAAGCATGTTATATCAGTTTGTAAATGCATCCTGTAACCTACTGGACCATTATTTTTGTTTGTTATGTCACTACCCACTTGGTACTGTTTTATTTAGTTGTTCCTACTGTGGCCTTTTCTTTCCTATGTTAAGTGGGCAATGGAATTGCAATTTTTTAATTAGAATGTGTTTTGCCAAAAAAATTGTTGTTTTTATTCAAACAGCTATGGAGCGAAAACCAAGCATATAGGAAAAAAAATTTTTATATAAAAAATGCCAGTCACAACTATAATATTGAAAAAACATTTTCTTATGTATCTTCTTTTTTGGGGAAAAGAGTTGCTAAAGCCAAAATAAACTGCTTTTGTCATTTGTTGTTTGAAAGGTCTAATGTTCTAATTCAAAACACATGTAACATCTTAAAATTACAGAAAAGATTCCCCATCCAACTCACCAAAGGTTTAGGCTTTGTTGTAAATTGTGAACAAAGTGATTTAGTATTGCTTTCACTGCTCCATCTGTTCTGCAAATACTATTTTCTATTCAAAAACACCTGCTTTCTTCATCTGTTTCTATCATCACCTGAGTTGGTTTGAACTGGTTGGCTTCTGCTGGTCTTTTGATTTATAATACATCTCTCAAAAACCACATATATGCTTATCAATAATAACTTATGCCAATCTTGTAATTTTAAAGTAAAAACACACAACTTGCACCAAGTACCTTGTGGTATATACTGTATATCAAACCACATACATAACCATGAAATGAAACTCTCCTGAAGTGTTGCAATGTCTCATAGGATAAGATATTACCTATGTAATATTTAGGGCAACCAATTTTTTAACCTAAAAACTTAGAATTTTGACTTTATAATTTACAGATTTTGACCGATAAATTTTCTGCGTTTGCAATCGCAAAATAATTCAGCCTTAGGTGTTTGGTTAACCCAGAACCATATTCATGTACTCTAAGCTTCAAAATAAGAAAAAATTTGGCTGTTTAACTTTGGGGATGATGTATTGGTAAGTGCATTAATAACTACAGCAGAGTCAAACCAGAGAACATCATAAAGTTGAGACACTATATGCATAATGGATTGAGCATTTATCAAAACAAGTACTGTGAGACCACAGTTCTCGCCTACCACACCTATCCTGCATAATTTTCAATCATCCGGTAGTGGGCAAAACAACATTATTACGTCAGAAATCAGAATAAACCCATTATTATTACAGAAGTGCAGCTAAACTTGCAAAAGAATATTAATACCTGTTGTAGTAGTTTCAATAAAATATTGATAAAGGGAAAAAAACTGTGCTGCAAGAAAAGTTTGACCTAACAATAAATTTAGACTTTTTTTTACCTAATAACTTGTGATTCCCTCATGGTATGAGCATGAAATTGAGTTTGTGGACGTTTTATAAACTTTAGAAACGGCAGAAAAATTGACTTTATTGACTTTTGGCTGCCCTAGTAATAATGCATTGAGATCAGTTTACTACAGTTTAACTTACAATTATCTCCTATATGCAATTGGTATCTGGGGTGGTGATGGAAAAACAACTTTGAACCCACTGAATGTTTTACATAATGAAGTATTAAGAGCAATGACCTATAGCTCTCATAATTTGAGAGTCTTACCATTGTATAAAAAGTTAAACCTTCTTAAAATTAATGATATATACTGTACATTCTTGAAATAGGCAAGTTCATGCATAGGTTGTACTAGGGTAGAACTGTTAATTTCGATCAACTGTTTACTTCTGTAAGTCAGGCACACTCCCATGCAACCCGTGCTACCATACAAGGTGGATACATTCGGCAACTGGCTTCAACAGTCAAAGGCAAAAGATCTCTAAAACACCTTGGCCTAAAAATCTGGGATTCCATATGATATTTCACCACCTGCCTTCAAAAAGCAGTTAAAAGACAGACTGGTTAAAAAATATAGTGATATATTAGCCTATACAATGCCATGAAATAATGCCAAGGTTAGGGCTGTACAACCTGTATTTACCGATCTCCGCCTATTCGTAATGTACCATTGATTTCGATTTGACAAGTATATACTATAAGTGCAACATCATTTTTAGATTCTATTGTTGTTTTTTTGTTTTCTTTTTTTGCTGTCACGGTCTCTTTCGTTCTTTTGCATGGAAAATGCACCAAAAAGGTTCTGCTCGATCATATGCAGCAGGCCTGCATCCTTGGAAAATTTCTGCACCATCAATGAAATGCTTCTGCATAACTTGTTAAGCTTTGTACACCATAGTGCATGTGGCTCCTCAAGCGGCTAGCTTTTGCGGAAGTTGGAGAATTGACCTCTTTTTGGCACCAAAATACGAACTGCTACAGAGCAACATTTGTCTGCTTGGATGTGAAAGGGCTATGGAAACAAGGACAGAGTTTCATTTTAGCTGGGTTTACACTTTTTCTGCCATGCTCTTTGTGGAACTGGGCAAACCACGACAGATACCGGTTGCGACCCAGCACTGCCACGCAACTGTGTTGATCATCCAGCAGACTGCAACCTCTTAAAAAAATGAAGCCTTATTAAACTCGCAATAATTCGGCCATCAACTTTTAGCCACAATAGAAATTTATGGAACTGTCGAGGGGGACCTGATGAGACAACCTGTTTAACAGTTTTTTTTCAGTATCCCAGCGCCTTAACTTTCATTTGCATGAAATTGTTTAATGTTTGCGCCGATAAACTCTATTTATCTATCTATCTTGGTGCCTTACAACACCCTACCAAATTTCAAATGATAATATTAGGAGTAACAAAAGTTATGGAATTTAACTAAAAAATTGACAAAATGTTTACAACATTTTGACAACTAGGTTACCATTTTTATTGGATTTTTATGTTGTTTTCAATGATGCTTTCCAAAAACCGCTCATAGCAAAGTGTAAAAAGCTAAAAAATTAAATTTTCTTTAGATTTGCAAAAAATCTATTTTTTCACCCAAACATTTTCTCCCTAACTCATTGTTGTTTTGTTATTTCCCAAACTCATTGTTGTTTTATTACTTGTAAAGAACACAGCCAACCAAAAATACCAACGAAAAAAACAACTCATCATTGTTTTATTTTTAATTAGTTGGGTTCCTTAAAAGTAATCCAAACCAAAAAAATGTTTTGGAAAAGCAAACAGGTAAGCTTGGAAAAGTTTTTCAAGTATTTCCAAAAATGGCCAAAATATTGGCTTCCAAAAATCAAAATTTGAATATAGCTAAAATAACCCATGTGTCAAAAAGCTTGAAACCATAAGCATAGAAAAACAAACAAGCATACAGAACATGACAAGGTAAACCTACTACAGATTAAAACAGAATGTCTTATGTACACAGGAGTGAATCTAATTGAGGAGATTCAGTATAGTCAAAAAATACTACAGGAACAAAAACTAAAAAATTAATTCATGCAAAAAAAATATGGAGTGTAATTTTATCTGTAAAGTTGGATATGAATAAGAAAAAAATTTTAAATGCATAAAAAACAACAACTTAGATGACTAACATTATTAAAACCAATGGAGGCAACGTTATGTTCCTCATGGATTAAAAGTTTGTGTAATGTGAACGTAAATAAACACATTATTTTTTATCTTGTTACTTTCATTCAATTTATTAAGTGCCTCTGAAATTGACTTTCAAAGATAAAGGTAGCAGAAGACTTGGTGGAGTCTGGTATTAAAGCCTATACTTTCGGAACAACAAAAATAAGGGAACATTTTCCCTGGAGCTGAGTTAACTCCAGGTAAACACAGGTTGTTAGAAGTGGATAGTCTTATGGAATAAAAAAGAATGAAGTTGATTTGAATAAAATACCAGAGACAGACCAATATAAGGGCGGGCCGATATTTGGATTTTACCGATATATTGGTATCGGCCAAAAGGTGTTGACAAAACACTGTTATAGACTATTCCTCACACATCTAAACAACTTGCGCAAGAAAGCACAATGAACCGAGTCAACACAGCTGCCTTGCAGCATTAAAGCTAGCAGGTGCATTTTCATAAACAAGCAGACAAGATGAACCATGAAGCACGTGTTGGCTGTTGCAGACAAAACAAAAGCATTATATATCATTAATCAGATAAATTAAAAATCATAGCAACATACTAAAATTCCAAATTGCTGCAATTTGAAAAAAATTAGCTCATAAATCATGATTTTAGGTGCCTTGTAAAAGGCATAGCTCAGTAAATAGCGGAGCTTGGTTGCGGAAGTTTGATGACGTAACCAGAGTGGAAAAAAGTTGCATTGCAAAAGGAATAAACGGAAAAAAAGCAAAGGAAAAATATTTTATTATTGCAAATTAATATGCGCTTCCCCGAAACATCTAATGTATGGATGTTTGCGATGTTTGAAAATTTTAAACATTCACAATTGTTGAAACCTATTTTTTTGTCCCCGAACCATTGTGAAACTCAGATAACCAAAAATTATCAAACTTCAGAATAGACTTTTTTTACCGTAGTGTAATATCATCTTTTGCAGTAAAATTATTTTTACTACCGTTTGGTTCTCATGGATCAACGCAAAGTATCAGTTTTAGCAACTCCGGTTACGTCATCAAACATCCACAACCAAGCTCCGCTATTCACGGGGCTCCGCCTTTTACAGGACACCTGATTTTTACATTAAGGTAAGGCATAGAATACATTATATTTTTGATAATGAATCAGACAAGATTTAAAAATTTAGAATGGTTATCGGTATTGACTATTGTTCCATGAATGGACAATATATCGGTATGGACTTTGACATGAACATTAGCATTAATAATCATATTATATCCAAAGTTGTGACGATCTTAAATACTTGGGAATAGTATCAGACAACAAGCTAACCTGGAACTCACACACAGCTCAAGTGAAAAAACAAATATCCAAAGCCTGTGGAGCTCTTACAAGGCTTAGACATTACCTTCTCATCAATTCTTTAATAACAGTATAGTCTAGTCTTCTCTCATCTTCAATATGGAAGAAGTAGCTAGGGTTCAGCATCAACATATTTACTTAAAACAATAAAAACAATTACAATACCGAATAAAATTATAAGATTAATTACATTTAGTTCATGTTTATTTGTTGTTTTTCATGTGTGTATGTTTCCCAAACAAAATGAAAATGAATGAAT
>JGI24021J15306_10008753_pt1 | contig 12471 bp, 8 predicted proteins | sample Ectturendosymbi1_FD_15306 | JGI IMG/M metagenome (IMG submission 15306)
CCAGTCTGAAGTGGCTTGTCCGGGTTAATCCCTGCCCGTTTAGACTGTAGCAAGTGGCTTGCCCGGGTTAACCCCTGCCAGTTTGTACCACAAGAAGTTGGCTTGTCAGAACGAAGCTCTTTCAGGCTAAACGCTGCACTGTAACAGCGTGGCCTCGTCATGCTAGTTGTTTAGGCTCGTGATGTATTTGTGAAGTGAGTTACATTCGTGCTTTACCAAATTGTTGACATTCCCAGAACAGTCGCTAGCCTCCAACTAAAAACAGTAACTTTCGAGGTCCTGATTAATGATAAATTTCCGCCTTAAAGTCAAAACCTAAACCTATTCTGTGCGTCTTCCATTTGGACCAAGGCTAATGCTTATTTTTGACCCTTGCAAAGATTTATTTGCGTGTACTGTACTTGTCTACAAGAAGTAAAAATAACGAACTCAATATCAGTTTGTTTTGTCTAAAACGTTTAAAAATGGTAGAGTTCCATAACAATTAATTCCGCAAACGATTTCGATTTAACAGGTTATCATCCAACGAATTCAAAAGTATTTTTGACCGGGTATATGAACCTCGCAAAAATTGCGTACAGGGGACATTTGATAAGGCTATGCGCTGGATTGGGGCCGTAACCAGCTCATTTTCTCAGGGGAGGGACGAAAGAAGTGCAACTTGTTGTTTTACCCAACAACTGAAAACGTTTTCGGCGCTTTTGAAAGGTATTTGACAATTTTTGGGGGTAATTGCCTCGCGGTTGATGGCCTGTTATGGATGGATTTGCTTTCAAAATAGTTCTGTATGTCGCTGGTTCCAGCGTTTTCTATCGGATCCCATCGGTTACCTAGAATTTGAAAATAAATTTAGGGGACGAGTTCATGCACTTGGGTTGACACAGTTTTTCAAATGACCATTTTTACTTTCCAACTTCTTTATCGTTATTGCTGGAACTGAGCGTCGGAAAAACTGATGCTTCTATTTGATACAAGAAGCGACGTGGCGACCAGAGACGGATCATGGGGATTTTTTACCATTTATCCTGTAACTATTACCATAAAGTAACGGACGAGTTTTCGCATGTATAGGCAGCAGTGGATCGGTTCAATTAATCTGTAAGGTCGGGTTTGATAAACTTAAAAGATACATTAAAAAAATACTTGTGATCTTACCAACCTCGTGCTCGGTGCAAGAAAGCATTTACTACCAATGCAGCATTCATTGTTGAAGTAACCTAAGCAAGCTGAGATGAGTCCCACTGACCACTCGTAACAATGTGGGTTCACACGTCAAAGGAGGAACTAAGCGAGTAAACTGAACCTGATGACGTAAAATCGACGTTCGCACAAAATCGACATATCAGCGATCACGTTTCTTTCGTTGGTGCGAAATGAAAAGCAATCTTGTTGCCGCTAATTTGTTCATGCAAGGGGACAAACTCCCCCTAAAAGTCCCCTTAGGGAAAATTTTACTGCTGAAATGCATTCAAAATAGGCTCTGCACAGTGTGTATGCCAAAACGAAAGAAAATTTTAAACTGTATTTTCAAAGGAAGAACTAAGTGAAGACACGTCAGTATCGCTGACGTCATGAGCACTGTGTCTGCAAACTTACCGTCTCGGGTTCGAGTTCGACTTCCTAACAACTGACGTAACAACTGACGTAACAACTGACGATAGACGCAAGGAAACGAACAATCATCTGCTCTTTTAAATAATTGATTTTTCGCGCCACACAATTAAAGCAAGTTGCAAAATGTCAGACATTTCGACGACGCGGAAAAACGTTTTTTCCCAACAGAGCATGAGATCAGATATTCTTGTGCGCTGCACAGATACTTGTCGAAATCTATCTACTTTGTTTTCATCGCATACGTTGTACGCTTCAAAAGCATTTTGCGTTCTAGGTAGGAAAGCCCTCTGCGCAAAATTCTGAAACAGGTTGCTATGAAATAAAAGATGCTGAAACGTGAAAGCATGATTTTAAAAAGGTTGACAACAACAGTACACGAAAAAAACAAAATTACGAGAATTTAGTGGAAATGCTTGAAGTACTGAAAAATCGTCACGCATCAGAAAAGCAATGAACTCAAGGAAGAACGATCAAAAGTTGCAAACGTCGCAGAAACAATGGTGCACATTGTGGCAGTGGTTGTTGCTACGCAACGTCGCTATGACGTTGATAAAACGCAATTATGACGTTGATGGAACGTAATCAGTCAATGAAGCAGCACAAGTGTGAAAATGCCGCGAGAAATGAAACCCTGCCCGTAGTTACGGGCTGAAATGTACAATCGCAGAAAATAGTTGGGGAGAACACGGTGTTATGAGCCACAGAGTCGAACTGATATTTCTTTGGTGTTCGCTTTGTTTTCTATCCCGCTGATCAATCAATCAATTCATTTCAGCAGTCTTTATGGAAGATAATTGGCAGTCGTTTGTATTTTTATTCTATCCCCGAAAAAGATTGCCGTAACCCCAGCGTTGATGAGTTCTCCCTACTTGGCAATTGCGGCACCCACGGGAGTTGCAGCAACACAATGATCGGTGTGTTGCAGCAACACAATGATCGGTGTGTTGCAGCAACACAGTGATCGGTGTGTTCAAACCGCGTTTGGTAAATGACGTGGAAAAGCGTGGAAACAAACATGCACACACGTTATTTCAGATAAATGTACCCTATGGGTTTTTGCTTTAATCTTTTATACTGATTGTGAGTGCGAAAAGCAAACACGTAAATGGAAAAACCTGGAAAGAAAACGAGTGGGAATAATAATGGGTGATATCACACGGTTATTGGGTATTGGCAAATATACCATTGTTCTCGGTTACATGGAACGTCATTCCAACGCCTGTTTTTCGATGCATATTCCATTGTGACGCAGTCTTCGTCACCGATGACATCGTTGGGTTCGCCTTCGGCCCATGCGCTGAACGTCATAGGGGTGTTGTCACTGCAACGTCAGCACATACGGCATATTGGGCTGACGTCCAACAGGGCTTTAATTTGCAACAAAAGTTGCACGAAATCTATTTTCTATCGGTATCTCTCAAGTAAAAACATTTACGAAAAATAGAAAAGCACGTTTCTGCGACACTACAGCGCATTGTGAGTTAGAAATGAAACCAGTACGCTCCGTGGATTCATTTACGCGATTGAATTACAACAACGAAGATAAAGAGGAGTCATCCCATTTTCTGAACATCTAATCAGACAATTTTTGTAACATTCCATCCTCTTATGGATTCCAGAAATAAGACATTCTCCTGGACTTGCACAATGTTACAACATATACCCGGTTGAAACATGGATCAAGTTACAAGTTCAACCCTCGCAATGCTACACATTCACCAGACACTACTGCATACGACATCGTTCGCTCATACATGTTGCTGTCGTGACATGTGCAAGCACATCTAAGGATTAGCTTTGCAAACTACATCTGCAACTCTGTGTTAAACTGGTTGGTTTGATTTTATGTTTCTGATCGAATAAAAGGAACAATACCTATTGACAAAGCGTCCTTCAATTCCTCGGTCATTCACACCGATCCAAAACAACGTCCAATTGTTCCCATAGTTACGCACCAAACTCTGTATAGGAACACATAACCGACTGTTTTTTATTTAAATATGGTAGGAAATACAAAATCTTTGCAACGATATCAACCATAACATCATGTTGGTGAAAAATAACATTATGCTGATGAAAAAGGACATACATCCTGGTGGCAAATTGAGAAATAACATAATTCTGGTGAAAAATAACATCATGCTATTAAAAGGCGAAAAGTTTTGAGTGTTTTTCATAAAACTCGCATTTCGTGACAACGTGGAATTTGCAGAAGCTATCAATTTAAGCTCAACGTAATAAGTACAAAGCACAAGAATCGTTAAAACTTCTACCTCGAGGAAATCTTGTTGTTCTTGTGTCTTGATCGCGGCGAGCAAACCGCCACTAGAGGCGCAAGCGGCGCTCGCGTCCTGATAATTGCGCAGTTGCTCTTCTACTTTGTAGCAGTGTCCCTGGAACTTGCGGCCAATGGCGCATTCTGTTGGATGTAATAAAAACTCCAGTTTCACTGAGAAACAGACACCTTAATCGTCGTTAAAGGGTCAAAGTTGATTGAAATCGCGGTTCAGACGCTGCAGGAAACATTTGGAAAAACTTTACAGCCCCATTGGCAGTGTTTTCCTTTGAAAAACAATAACTCAGCAGAATGAAAAGCCGCGATCGCGGATGAATCCTTACGCCGTTGATAAGCGGCGGCGATTATCAACTGCATTGCATTCATGGAATGATTGCACTTGTTCTCGGAGGGGAGCGCAGACTCGCTGAAGATACAACTGCCGGACTTGGAAATTTTGCAAAACGTGATCATCAAAAGAAAGTGCAAAATTTCATGTAAACTGGCGGAACATCCGTATTTTCTTTAACAAAGCAAATCCTCTGAAAGATGCCTGGCTACCGAAAATTGCAAAAAATCATCACGCAACGTCGTCTTTCCCTTCCGTCCAAACACTCCGAATTGCCGCCTCATCAACCCGTGATAGGTAAACCCAAGGGGGGGGCAACTGGCGGCACGCGGGTTAAACAGCGCTTCCAGTGGCCCGCAGAAGCATTCAGGAAATTCTTCAAATCTGAAATTTACTCCAACTTCTCAGAGTTAATATTAGTGCTGAGGCTATTAACTGAGACTTGCTTTCACTTCCACAAGAAGGTGCGGCTCTCTGCTAAACGCGGCCTTCTCAAAGTGGCCTCCGAGCAAAAATATTTGCCCAGCCTTATACCAACCAATTGGGGGCGCAAAGGTCACCTCAGGCCCAGGAACTGGACATGCCGGCGTCGTTTGGCCACTAGCGGGCACAAGAGACACATGTTCGGAGAATGAGCAGAACGTGAACATTTTGTGAAGATATTTTAGCGACAAGCAAATAACAATTAGCAATGAGTTAAATGAAATCATTTTCGGTGTTCTGAGTTGTTTTCGATGACATTTTATGAGATTAAAACATATGTCTTTCGAAAATTCCAATGAGCCTTCAATTACGTCAGTGACTTTTGTGACTTAGACATATGTTCATTCCTTGCAAACAGCGTGTTTGCCATCACTTTTTAGCTTCTGATTCAAAGAAAACATTCTCGGAACCATCTTTCCACCCACTTATCGTTTAATACATAGCGCGTAAAAAGTCAACAGAATTTTCTAAACAGCAAAACATAAAGCAAAGCAACCACTGACCAGGTTGGTTGCAAAGACCTTCGGTGATGAGAATGTCATCGATAGCGACGTCACCTCTGAAGTCATCGCCGCGAACCCCCTCAAAAACGATTTGAAATGATTCGGAAGAAACGATATCGGTCCGGGCCAACGCCCAGTCATTACCTGGAAGCAACAGTTTCAATGTATGTTAATGGACTGGGTCGCGAAGAAAGGTCAGAAAGAGACGAGCGCTTTTCTGCAAAGCTTGTTCCGCGTGTTCATTTTGTTGGAAGCAAGTTTGAAGGTTTACACAAAACACCGATCGATCCAAACAGTTCTGTTAATGCTGATGTTACAGCAGGGATGTCGATACCATTGCAGTGAGATTCATCAGTGGTGCGTGACAAAACGTTTTAAGCTTTTGTGGAATCAAAGTAACATTTATGTGTCAAATTTAAGCGTTTTTCACCGTGAACTGTTTGATACGTTATTGATGACCTCAGCAGGCAATTACTGACAAAATTTTGAAGACATTTCTCTTAAAATCTCTAAAGCATAACCTGGTATTGCAGGAAATGCCCGTATGTGTATATATTGACTGTGTTGTTGTTTTTCAAATGACCAACTAAAATACAACAAATCATCTTTATTATCTTCACTCAACTCGTAAACATTGATAAAATAAATTTAATAACAAAAAATAACTCCACGGGTGCAAATAGTAATAAACAATCAATTATTAGTGGATTCCAACCTTGGTGACCTTCCTTGCTCCATATAGCCGCTCCGAGATCGCTGGGATTGGAGTCTTGAACCAAATACACATTCAGCCGTCCTATGTCCAAACCCTGAAACATGATCAGGCGTTCCTCGCGTCAGAAAAACATCAGAGAATATAGAAAGTTTGAAAATAGATGTTTTACTGAATTTGTCGTTTCACCCACGATACTGGATGGCTCAGCAATCACTACCACGATACTGCATGACTCAGCAGTCACTACCACGTACTGCATGACTCAGCAATCACTACCACGCTTGCAAAATTTCAACAGCGCGTAAAATCATTTCGTTTGATGTTGCCCCCAAATAATTTACACAACTCCTTGATTATGATATAAATGAAATTTAAACTTTCCGAAAAAACATGAAAACTGCGGCGCGCGCACCCTGTCGCACGAGGGCGCCGTTTCGGTTGAAAAACCTGTCTTGCCAAACAAGTTACCAACAAATAGTTGAAGCGATCGTCTCATTTACAGCATACAATTTAATAGCTGAAATTATATTAAAAACCGCTTGGTCGGTCCTAAATGAAACCATCGGCTCGTGGCAACATGACGGGCGATTCAATGAAGGTAAATTGAATTATTTTGCAGCAACAAAAGTTGTGTTCTCAAAAAATAGTTGGGTAAACATTTTTCAAGGTTCAAGGATTTTTCATGGTTCATAGAGAATCACAATTAAAAATCTAACGGAATTTCAACGGTGTTTAAGGACTTTTCTAATGGTTTTTAATGACTACTTGAATTCAGTTTAACAGTCACAAACTGACACGGGAACTTTTTTGCTTTCACAAACTGAATTAGGTAGAAATACTGTAAAGGTATGAAATGAGAATTAATACGTTCAGCATTAATAGGTGCCAATAAATGCAAAAAAAACAAGTAGAATTGAACACTGTCTAAAAAATTGAAACGAAGTGAAAACTTTGAAGTTTGTATGGTCTCAGACAATTTTATTAAAAACAAACGCGCATTTTAAAGCCAATCAACTTAAGAGCGCGTGTGCAGTGAAGTGGAACGATGGCTCAGACGTCAACAAGTAGCAGACACGTGACAGCAGGCAGATGTGGAACAGAGAATAAGTGTGTGGTTATAGGCGGTATATGAAGCACTGATTCAATTATTTGCAACCAAGCACTGCATCAAAATACTAAACAGCCGCCAGATGCATCTGTATTTCCAAGCACTACCAGCAATACAACACCCACCTTCCACCAGGAAGCATGATTGCAATAACAACTTACATTCATGTGGTAGTAGAACTGCAAACACTGGGCTTCAGTTGGAGGAAGAGTTGGGGTTGACAGTCTCGCTTTATCACCTGAAAGCCTGAAGGTGCGTGAAATTGAAACAGCATTGTTGTGATTTATTTCCAATTTACTGTGAGTTTTATCATTATCTTGTTTTTAACAAACAAACCGATCACAGAACGCAGAGTTTAAAAAGACAAAAAGTTTTCAAAGACACACTCACTTTTTATAGAAACAGAAAATGAATAACTACTGGATGCCAGGATCTCTTTTCTTATAGGGAAGCGCTTTAGATCTGACCCATGAAGGGCTAAACCTTCCCGTGCCTTAGTGAGAAGCTTTGACCAATATACGGGGTAAAGAAATTAATCAGGAACATGCATGCAATCCTGATCATGGAGAACAGCAAGTGTGTTTGCAATAAAAAGTATTGAAGTGTTTTGCACATAGCTTCGGGACGACAGATGTGCAGAGCACGAATTTAGACTCATGAGGTCTGGGCTTCGATCCCCACCGGTTGTTCAAACACGAGACATTATAATCTTGCAATAGACCTTTGTTGCTCCCTGACCGCGTAACTACAGAAAATGCCCCTTCCCTCTAAAAAACAAACACAGCCAAGAGATATAAAACATTTCATTATAAATTAACTATCGTGGAAATTCAAATTTGAAGCTCGGATCAAACTCCACACAATCAAATCAACAAAACAAGAGCACGCAGTAGCAGTTCACTTTCTGAACAGCCCACCTTGGGTTAGACGCTTCGATGTAGGCGTAGAACCCCCCTGTGTTTCCCAGGGTGTGATCCACGATTGGCCCTGTATCAGCCGATGACGTTGCACCATTATTACGATCCCAGTCGAATTCGTCATCGGTTTCCTGCGACAACAACCTTTCATTTACAGATCCCTCAACAGAACCCAATAAGCAAACTAAAACTGTTACAACAGATTGTTAAATCACTTTGTGAAACGTGCGTTGGAATGGTACATTAACTGGTACTTCGTCACGTTGCCTATTCAAACAATGAGTCAGAGAACAACTAGAGCAGCGATCTCAACGACGGCCTGAATAAATAATCCCTGCAGTAGTTGGTTTCGATGTAGAAGCCTCAGTTTGGTAAATGCAACAGTCGTCGAGCACGTGTTACGGAATATATTTGCAAAACCGGTGGCAATTGCGTAAACAGAAACCGATGGAAGCCGCGAAAACAGGCGGAAACATCGGTGTATTTGTACAATTGGCAAAGAAGTCATTGCAAAAAAGAGGATTGTCAAGAAAGATGATATCTTGCCTCACCTGAATGAAACCGCACATGTCTATTTGTTCAAATCCACATTGGATGACGGGCCTTGGGCATGGGCCGGGGAGGACGGTTATGTCATCAATGGCAGTGTCGCCATGGTAATCACTGCCACGGACAGCTTCGAAGATGATCTTTAAACAAAAACTTGTAATTATAACGTGTGCGATACAAGATAGAGTTTATATATATATGTATCTGCAATGCCGGTCATTTCTCGTTGACGTTGGCACACTTGAAGTTAATTAAATGATGATTTAATCAGAAAAAAAAACTTTATCGCCCCCCTTGGCATATGAAAGATACAATTTAAATCCTATCACTTACCTGGAACGGTGACTCATTGCGTAAATCAATCCTGGCTCGCTTCCATTGGTTGCCCTGGTTACCAGTCTCGGACCAGACTTTGACCTGAACGTTCGACCCAACAGGTTGAAGATACACGACCAGGTCACCGATGCCAACGCCGAACATGTGATAGTGGAATTCCAGGCATTGACCTTAAGATAAGACACAGGTTGCTTTCGAAATTAAACACAATGTCTTGTTTGCTGACACTAATCCTCAAGCAAATCGATAAACGTCTTACATCAGCTGAAATATAAAACACTCTCCTTGCTGCACTCGAGGGTGAACTTGCTCAAAACGGCGACTTTCCATTTGAAAGCCCGCAAAGGTACACGCGTGTAGCCAAACAGTAAAATCCAAGTATTATAGCAAAACTATTTATGAAATCGTTGAACTCTAGCAACACAGGTAACGTCACATCAGGACTGCGGTGGGAAAATGCCACCAACCTTTTGTAGGCTCAAGTAAGGGAGACACCATACGGGCAATGTCTCCTTGACGACGCGGTCTCGAAGCTTCAATGAATATATAAAAACCTGCAAGTCACAATAAAATTTAAGAAAATGCGAACGCACAAATCTTTCAATTTTGCTATTTTCGTTTTGTGGTTTAATGAAACAAACTCACTGCACAGCAACAAGTTGATATTGAAAATGTTTATTCTGGAACTACAAGTACTTTAAAGATTATTGGTAGTATGGTCAAGTTCAACAGAAAGAGATGGCATCGAGCAACACAAGACGTACCAAGTTCGTTGTTCAAAGTATGGTCTCTCGTTGGTCCAGTGTCAGACGAAGCCGTTGAACCGTTACCTCTCGACCAATCAAAATCGTCAGCAACGTCATTGAGAAACCCACACAAACTCGGGTCGTCGAATTCACAGCGAAGTACTTAAAAAAACACGTCGCCAGTTAGAAGCATAGCCCTAGGGAAGTGGTTCTTAACCTTTCCAACCACGAAGAGCCATATTCCTAAAGACAATGGCCTGGAGACCCTCGTCTGCAAAACTAGGTTACGTCATTGGTCATAGTGGTGTCGTTGTTGTTAGTGCATCTGAGGGTTGACAGAAAACACTTTGGCATTCTTCCTGGGTATCTTCCTGGGTATCCCAGATTTTTACTGGGGACACCGTTAAGAACCACTTTCTTATGGGAACAAAAATGTTTGGGGTGAAAAATATTTTTGTCCAATTTTTTTGATTTTTTTTCACGAAAAAATAAGTTCTAAATGGCTGCCAATGAGCAAAAAAATTAATATTACTGTCTTCCAACACGAAAACCTTGACAGGACACAAAACCATCATATCACCGTTTTAAGGGTCAACAAAAGATCATGATCGGGTTGAACATTTGTTTAGTTCCCTACAGCAAAAATGGGTTTGCAGTTAACTTTGTATAAACATTGTACTAGACAAAATATCGTCACCTAATTTATTTTCAAAAATGTGATGTGTTAATCCGTCAGGTTGATAAAAGACGTTTTAAAATTTTCAAAAAATGTGTTTGATTTTTCGGAAACTTGAAAAGTGTTGGGGTACAACCCCACTATCTGCACCCCCATCTGCTGCAGTTATCCATAGAGCGAAACATGGATGTCACGACAGTCGTTTTAAAACAGTAGCAACCAATGATTTAAATAAAATCAAACTAGTGATTTCCAAAACTAAAAGGACTTTAAAAACGCTGTGTTTCTAAACATCCAAGATGGGATAAGCAGCTGCTGTCGATTTTCGCAGCTTTCCACAGTTTAATTGTAGACGTTGTTTTTTAAAGTGAGAGTGGAGAAGATATTTCAGTGAAACTAACGCCAATCACAAAAATCAAATACAAGAATAGATTTAGATTAAGTACAGGTTTTAAAATATAGATTTCCAAACAACAAGCCCACTAAAGGAAGATATTCTCTGGGCATTACGTGGGAGATGTGAAAGAAGATTGCTGTTGTGCTATTGCGATGACGTGCTGTGGCGATGACGTGCTATGGCGATGACGTGCTGCACGAATGATTTCAAAACAATCGCGCGTCTATCGACGCACAAATCAAACCACTTATAAACTATTTGAACTCTCTGCTGTCTTTTAAACGCACTTGTTCCATCTCCAAGGCTGGGTTGGACGTTGACATCCGCAGAAATCGAGTTTGAGTCTGGTGTGGTTGCTGACGTGATGCTGACGACATCAGGCGCTGATGACGTCGAGGCAACTGACGTTGACGAGACAGATGATCTCTCACTGGGTACTGCAATGTTTTAAGTCCGTTTGCTTTTCCTAATCAGCGTTCAAATGTCTTACTTTAGCTTGCCGCCATCACACAAGCAGACAATATCTTTGTATCCAGAAACGCAGCTCGTTTAAACCGATTTTATGCCGCTTTCACAATCTGCACAATTCTTTCAATGAAAACACACAATCGCCAACCTTTAATTCGTCACTTGAAGCTGTTTTTTATTTATTCAAATATATTTTCGACACTTCGAACATTTCCGGAAATCTCGGTTAATTTCCAACCAGCAAATGGCGTCCCATAAATCAATGTTAGCGAAGAAAGTCGCTTTAAACTGTTCGCGAAGCATGTTCCACAACTTACGCAATTGTACGAAACGCAAACATCATCGCGAAGCTGATGTTCCTCAACTTCGCTAAATCATCGACGCTAATCGCTTCGAAAAACCTCTGTTCAAAGGAAACTAAATACTTTGGTGAAAAATTTTAAAACAGTTGCAACTCACGTGTGGTTCCCAAACCACTCAAAGGAGAACTGATCTGCTGCCCTCGTGTGGCGACGACTGCGATCAAGTATCGACTGTCAGGGTCCAATTGACTGGCCCGGACTGGGGGGTCAATCGTGCTGATCTAAAAATATCATTAAGCAGAATTTAGCAAAATCGTAAAACTTGCAATTTCCAGAGTGATTAGTTCTCACCTATGGTCATGGTCGTGAATCTTGGGCGACGACTGACAAAGTACTATCTCAAATACAAGCGGCATAGACGGGATTTGTACGAAATGTCTGTTGCAAAAAATTAGTAACAAAGTGCACAGTTATATAATTTATGAGGGCCTGAATGTCGCGCCACTTCCCTCCGAATCGAGAGATGGTTACGCCCACGAGAAAACGGCCCAAAGGTCGACCAAAGACCAGGTAAAATGATTGCATCTCCGACCTTGCTAGGACCGTCAGCCAACAGAGCTATCTGAGATTTCTGAAAAGTTATTTCGAGAGCTCCTAGGGCTGCTGAGCTCGCAATCATCCTCAGAGGAAAAGCAGGTGTGAAAAGCGAGTGAGTGAGTCAGTCAGTGAGCGTAGCGTAATTAACCAACTTTGGGAAAACATCAGTACTGAAGCAAAACAGACAATGCAGAGGATCTACTTACAACACACAGGATGAAATCGACAACACACATGATCTAACCGACAACACACATAATCAAATCGAAAACACACAAGATCAAATCGACAACACACAGAATCATAAGTAATTCTAAGCACCTGCTGTGATGAGTAGGAACTCGATACTTTTTGTACAGTAATTCGGTACCCATCCACAGTGGGGTCAGATACCGGGGTCCAAGTAATAAACAGATCGGTATCTGTAGCTGAGAGC
>JGI24021J15306_10008755_pt1 | contig 12470 bp, 10 predicted proteins | sample Ectturendosymbi1_FD_15306 | JGI IMG/M metagenome (IMG submission 15306)
CAGGTTGCCATCGCACTCACATACAGGTCTACATGTCGAAGCTGTCTTCATTGCCACCCCTTCTGGATGCTACTGAAAACTTAGCTTTTTCGTACATATCACGAAATGAATGTGTGGCCCGCAACTCTCGAACTCGGGAACTAGTCATCTAAGCGCTTTTACTTTTTACTGCTGTCAGGATTCTCCTATAGAAGCTTCCACGCCTCATATTCCCGCAACAATTCACTCAGCAACGAAAAAGAAAGGTAGAACTCCAGCGGGAACTTCGTCCAACGTAAGAAAAACGGCTCGGTCGAAAGTTAGGTCTGCAAGTCTGAGTCGAGGTGAGTGACCATGAATCCGTGAAAAGCGCGTGCAAACTTTTGATCTACTTTGAGTTTTGGCGCATCTGATGTTTAGTTCTTGGTCCGTGTAACCATGTTTTATTGACATTCTTTGAGTATGAAGTTTGATTGTACGCTATTTTCTTTAGTTTTCCAAGTTTCATAGTTTTACTTAAAATTTCGTTAAAAATATCTTTTTTGGCAAATGAAGCCGCTGGACAAAAAGGTTATGAAGCGTCCACGATAGCATCTCGAGCCCGTTCACCTTCTCCGTACACAAGGAGGAGGATGGCTCAGCTTTCTGTACGAGATCCGTTCGAATCCGCCGTTGAAACCAAGCCTTTCAAAACAGAACTGGAAGAACGTCCGAATTTCGTAGTTAGAAAAGTATGGCGTTTTTTTGAACCNTTACATAATGTTTGTTTGTTTGCTTAATCTAGCTGTGCATTGTATTTTCACATTCTACAAAAATGCTAGCTTCGAGTGAACGTGACATAAACCAANCTGCAAATTTAAGATCAAAACGTTGGTAGTATAGATTTTTCCATGTGAAAAGTGGACTTCAGTTAATTGCGTGTCGGTTACTTTATTTTTTTGCAGGCGGACAAAGACAGTTTATCACCGCACAGAGCCCCTCCCCCGCTGCCCCCTGTGAGCCCCACATTTGGAAGGAGCAGCAATCGTACCCCGTCTCCGCGCAACTACAGCCATTCGCCCGGAAGAAGGAAGCAGACGCGTAGGTTTATTCGAAAAGTCATAATACTTTGCCCCTATTGTACGAGGAGTGAACTCTTCTGTCACCGTGCAAATCCTTAATCATGCGCATCTTTTGTGTTGATCTTGATGCAAGAGTTTCTCATCACTTTTGTATTCCAAAGTCAAAACAGCCTGTCAGACCCACCCACATTCAGTTTGTGCGTGATGTTTGCAGTTGGGAGACACTTGCTGCGAAACGACGCAGTTTCTTGTTTTCCCGGAATCAATTTTCCCCACGTTGCGTTTCAGATACCGTTTCTTCCGAACAGCACTCGCTTAGGCTGAGCAACGCGAATGTTGGTTTTAGTAGATTTATAACAATAGCCGTTGTCCGAATGTTAGCGTCCTGCTTGCTGTAAAACATTGCCGTAGCAAGTGTTCATCACAATTGTGTTGTTCTGGCGTCTTCTGTTGCTCTCAGTCTTGTGTTCACGACAGACAACCTTAAGCGTGTTGCTGCGACCTGGCGCTTTAAGTTGCTGGCTTATTTGAAGGTGTCGTCTTACAGACTGTACCGCACTGTGTGACACGTTTCTTTCATTCAGCTTTGTTTAACCAGAACGGTTAGCTTTTCAAGGCTTCCTGGTTGAATACTTTTGAAATGCACCCAAAGATGCGTTGCAGCTCACACTTGGTACTGTCTAAAATCCTGGTTATTGTAGCGTGAGTTAATCGCAGAAATTTCAAATCAGAACCACTTGTGTGGCAAAGATCAGTTTACTCAGTGAGCCCTGTTTCTGCGTATCTGCTTGCAGCTTTCACGTGTAGCGAAACGCCTGGGTGCTGTGCACGTCTGCGGACGCGATTTATATTAAAACATCTTTCCACGTTCGAAGTTGACCTACGTGATGATCGATTGTATCATGCACAGTCGCCATGGGCGGTTAAAACGGTAACGTAATGCCCATGTCGATTCTGCAGCTGTGCACGAGCTCTTTCATCAATTCATGTGTGCTGTACATTGTAGTAACATTTTCTTCAAGGCCGGCTTCAACGTTGTCTTGTATTATACCTCGCATGGTACTTCGTAGTTTTCCACCTTGATTCAGCTACCCCCAACTTGGCTATGGCATTATTAACATACAAAGGCAGTTGTTGTGTCAGCAGGTTGTTCTTCGCTCAGCTCAGCATACTGAGCATGTTAACGCTCGGCATATGATCTTGTCCAAAGAACCAGTTAATCGCAACGCTTTCTCACAGCTGCTGTTGTGAAAGGGGTTGGAAAACGAACATTGGTTCCGTCAGTCTTTTATAACAGAAGTTACTGCGCCATTTGTGTATACCCTGTGCTGCAAAACATAGTCGTTTTCGAGAAATCAGTGGTCCTTGCATGGTTGCTCTTCATCAATAAGTATAAACGCAACAAACAATGGCTTAAATTAAGTCATAATGGACGTTCCGAAGAAAGAACGTTATCGTCAGCAAAAGTTGATTGGATGTATGTTAAATTTAAACCTGAAGCAACCATCTGCCATGGTAATACAGCAATTATAACATTTTAATGTTGGACACCTGAATATGCAGTTACCAACTTTCCACGGGTACTCGAACAATATTTTTAATAAAGAAGCACCCTGCCTGACGGTGTGATACTGATTACACTGACAATCAGTTTCGCACCGAATGAACACGTTTGCGGCAATGAATGTGCTCCATGTCCGTCTACGTTGCAGGCCGCAAAACCGCAAAAATTCATGTCTCGTTAATTCCGCTATGATGTTGGTAGTCACAGGATTTCTACCAGTATTTAAAAAAAATAGTATACTGCAGAAAGTTCGGCATAAACTGATAGCTTGCACCACAGTGCAAGAACCTAATGCAGCAAGTTCACCTTTTTCCGAGTGATGCGAGCTTTAGTTTTGATTGCTGACACACTGTACAAGGTCTTCTTTAGGTCTAGCTTAGCACTATTCGGCCCAGTGACCCGTGGCTGCATTAGCAAGAGATAAAATTGGATTTGCAACAAGGTATGCTGACAACCTTTTTATTGGCATTTCTGTCAAAACAAACCACTCCAGCATTCAAGTATACTGTGNTGGCGCCGGTAGTCAAGCACGAGAACCAAATGATCCAAGCTTCCGTGTGCTAACCTACGGAAATTTTACTTTTCGCNCGATCGGATTGGATCGTTTCGCACGAAATGCGTAGCAGCCCTTGTAGATTCGCATGCGAACAGCAAACAAACAATCCGTTGGTTTTGCGCGTGCAAAATGCCTCGTGTGTTCGCATTTTTAGCTGTGTTCTTAGCTGAGTTATCGCCGTCGAGCTAAAACTTGGCGTCAGCGTTTTGAACACGGGATGAAGTGGCGTGTGGAAGAAAGTTGTGTGAACTTCGAAATGGTGGTTGCGTTTTTGGAGCAAAAACAGTAAATTGAAACATTAGCGATGAAAGCGAATTAATTTTAATCCTAACCTGGCTGTGAAGTGAATGGCGCACCAGTTGCACTTGCGCCAACTAGAGCAAGACCTTATGTGATTAACGGGTTGATTAGGGTAATGTTTTATTGTTTTTATAAGTAATTACTAAGCAGCAATGACACCTCATAACAACGCATTAAACAAAATTTTTTACGCAAGGCTTGCGTTTCCATTTGAGCTACTTTATGCTTGTTTTGCATTGTAAAACGTGTTTGCTGTGGTACATTCTCTCAGAGCCTTAACACGGCCCCGTGATGGACCCCAGTCCTTGGGTAAAAAACACCAGGGCTTAGACCACTGAAAGCATTTTTCTTGTAATGCCATTTGTGGAATTGATGTTTCTCAACAAAAGCTGGTGATACCATTTGTCAAACGTTGAAGATCATCAGTCATAGCGCTCACAAGAATCTTGGTCTTGGCGTAATGAATGACAAGCGAATAAAGATGTTGAACAGAAATAATGTTACTTATGAGGATATTTCTGTCAAACATATCAAGTTTCGTGGATGTTTTTTTACGTTTTACTGCGACTTAGTTAATATTTTCAGATACTACATAAAAGAAGCTGACACTTCGATTGGAATTTTTGTTTTACTGTAGTGAATTTGTTTCTTTTGATTCAACTGTGTGCGGTTTTCTACAAACAGTTTATGTTTAATTAGAAAAGCACTTGTCAGTTTTTGGAAACGTCCGGCAAATGTGTATAAATGTGCATCAGAGAAAGACGAGTTGAATTAAATGATTTAAAGCGACAACATTTACTTGCTGATTGCTCAAAATACTTCTTGGATTAAGTTTTTAAGCCTCAGTAAAAATGTTTACGAGTCGAACTTAACTGTATTGCAGCTGGAAAATATCTCTCGGCAAATGCATACGGCAGGTCCAGAGACGCCGACAGCGAAGGTAACCTTTCCAATGTCCTGTGTGGAGCGATTGCGTTTTCCGAAACTCACCAGATCGATTTGACACGCTTAAAACACGGCCTGGTGGTGCGGTTTGAAGTGATCAATGCTTTACGTTTTTGTCCAGGGTTTTGTTCTGCTGTCAAAGCTTTCAATAATTTTATGACTAGAGAGCGACAGCAGCAGCGACGACGCAGAAGACGAACTTAGTGGTCGAGAATTAGAGGAGGCGTCGCACCTATGCGGCAAAGAGTATCGAAACTTTAACGCGCGTATGAGGCAAAGTGCGTTGAAGTCGGCCTATTACCGACCGATTACGTCTTGCTGTTCGACGAAGTACCCAGCCAGCGTCGATATGGACAACAGTGATCTTGCCAAGTTCCTTAGAAACAGAGATTGGCAGGAAGACATGAATTTTAGCAGAACATTGAGCAGAAGTAGCACACCGCGTTCTCCGCCACTTTGCGGCATTCAGAAGAAGCCTTGTTTACCGCTAAGTAGCAACAGAGAGCCACAAAAAGCAAAGTGGAAGAGGCGGCGAGGTCGAGTCAGGTTCCGAAGTAAGTTGCGTTCAGAAATTTCAGAGAACGATGTATTTTAACAAACTTTACTATGCATCACCACCTTTGCAACCACTAACTTGACCTCAGTCTTTCGCTTTTCTTTCAGACACTGCAGAACTAATTGACAGCCCATTCCAGCATCCATGCAGCCGACCGTCTTCCGCCCGGAGCGCTCCTGAGTCTGCGCGAACACCGCGACGAGACTTTGATCTCATGTCTGATGGACCGTCTTCCAGGTATTGACGTCTGTGATGAAGCACTTTAGAGTGTTACCCTGTAGTTATGTAATTTTTTAGACACGCTGCACATTCTAAATTACACAAAAGTGATCTTTTTCTTTTCACAGCTCTCTTTACCAAACGTTCTATCGCTCTCAATCAGTGATTTTTTCAGCCTTGTGCCTCGCATCAGTTAATTTGCTCTCGAAAGCAGGTACAGCCAAAGCATGAAAAAGAATGAATTCTTGATCATATTTACTGTATTAATTGCGTGAAATTTGGCCGCCGCAAAAATGATAGAGTGTGCCGCAACGGAGGAAATCTAAACATTTTCACCTCCACTTTTCGTTTCCAAAACCAATGAACCTTCGTTTGATGCAACGAACATTCGTATTCCGAATCTATCGTTTGACAAAGTTTAGAAAAAAGACAACTTTGAAGTGAAGAGGTTGAGATTTTGTGTAGTATACCACTTGAATAACGTGACGCATAACTGAATGCAAATTTTTTGGCAAAGTTTTGGAGACGAGAGATTTGTGAATCATACAATGCACAATCACCACGTTTGAACCTTTTGAGCGCATTTACGTAACATCTTTTTCCCATGCGTGGACGTGCGGCTATCGGGACAAACACTGACATGGCTCTTCCACTGCAATCACAAAAAATGTTTTTATTCAATTCAAATATATCCTCTAGTTGTGGTTTCAATTCTTTGCAAAACAAGCATTTGTTTGCAAATTTTGCTTTTTCATCAATTGATAGTCCGTAATAAGTTGAACCTTTTTGGTACTACAGTATCGGTAAAATCGATCATTTTTAGAGCCCATACCAAAGACAATTGATCTTCTGTATGGAAATGTTGGTACACATGTTCTTTTACATCCGATCATGACTCTTCAAATCTTCGCGAAATTGCATCATTTGATGATTTTTTATTTGGGAAATCAGTTCGGATCATAGTTTCAACAATAATGGCTACTGCTGGTGCAACAACTGATTTTGCGTCTTAATGCCCTTTTTTTGTTTAGCCAACAATTGAGTGACATTGTAGCTTGCAAACAAGCTTGTTTCGTGCAAAGTGAGGTAGTTGACAAGTTTCCTTGATTTTTTATCTTTTTGTGACAAGATATTCTCAAATTATCCTTTTGGTTAATTCTTCAAAGATGGCTGATTTTTTCTAAGTTTCTGCTTAGTCTGCTTGGAACAAGAACTTCGTTGGTCAAAGCAGTTTGCAGACGGTGCGCCAAGGCTATTGGTGATCCTCAGGCCCAGAAGCAACAAAACCATGTTTGATGTAATTTTCTTTATATTTTCTCTTGACATCTTTGTTAGGTGCTACTTTTAGTTTCGACGCGTTAGTTTTTTCAAAGTATTTTTCAATGACTAAATCTTTGCAAATCTGGCCAGGACTACAGAAAAACACATTCGATAGTCGAAAATGTCAGCAGACATTTTTCCAGCAGTGAAGCTTGTTACTGCAGATACTTATTTATTTCCAAACGTTCAGCGCTACAAAATACGGGATTATTCATTTATTGATGAAATCGTGTAAAGTGCTGAGCTAGAAGTTGAATGAGGATTGTGACCAAGGCTTAATTATTTTACGACAACACTTTGACAAAATAAGCAAACAGTAACCACGTAATTTTTCAAATGTCCTGGCTAAGTCGACTTACTACGAGTCAATTTGTAAAACAATTTGAATCCTTAATGTCAACAGGCTGTTAACACCTTGCTCGATAATTCCAAATTGAAAAACAAAGTCAATTTCAGGAATTAATTGCGCAATCCGGTCACGTGACGACCATACTGTTTCAGATCCGTCTCTGGCGGTAAAACAGCACAGATTAAACTTTATTTTAAATCCCAGATCAATTGTTGATTCCAACACATGTGTCCTGGATGTTTCATCAGCGGCACGCAGTTTGGGAAACACTGGTCTAGATTCATGAAACACGCTTTATTCCTTTCATTCACGTAATGTGTCACATTTTTGTTTCTCAGAGGCGGCCTCACGCGCAAAGAAACCCCGCTAATCACGCTGTTCCTTTCCTGTGATCCTAAAATAATCTCTGATTCTTCAAATCGCGTCAGTGTCGTTTCTCTTCGTCTGATCTGTCGCGCTTGTCTTGCAGTGCACGCAAACTGACTCCGAACTCCATCCTTTTCCGGACTCCGCTGCGCGAACGCTTCACCAGCAGCGAACCTTCGCCGTACGAGAAGATACGCGACCGTGTTCGAGATCTGCTGCAATCGCCGCGCGCCAACCGCATAATTGTTAGTTGCTGTCTTGGGCGTAGTCTCACCAAGCCGCTACGAAACGGTTTCAACTCGCACGACATCGATTCTGCGTTCGTCGAACCGTAACGAGAAGCTTTTCCGTAGTTGTCTGTCGCTGCGTGAACACTGGCAATTGTGTTTTCTTTTTGTACAAATTTTGAGCAGGGTTGCTTAAGTGTCAGTTTCGAAACGGTTTTTACCGAAACCAAGAGTGATGTGGAGCGACAGAGTATGTCTTACGCGACGCTCGGCGTTGCTTCCATCGCATCAATAGAATTTCACCGAATAATGCTTTTCAGGATGAATCGATAGCGGAAGCGAACGATCGATACCGTAGAGCAAGAAGCCGCTCTCCTTCCCCACGTCCTTCACCAAGGTACTACTAGGCAGGTCAGATTTGTTCAAAAGTTCATATTGTGTGTTGTTTTTTCGCAATTGGGATCANCTGGCATTTACCTGTCGAACCATTCTTGCGTTTAAACGACATCTATGCCATTATTACCGCCGTGCGTCGTTGAAAACGGCGAGACAGACCCAATAGCTGTAGAACGCGTGCGTTCTTTTCCCTCTTTAAGCGGCACCTCACTGATGTGTCAGGTTTATCTCTTTGGAAAAACTGAAGAAAACAATAATATTTGCCTCCGTCCCCAGCCAAGACGCTCATCAGTGGAAATAACGCCTGAACCGCTCGTAGTTTTTTCTGGTGCTTGATCTGAATGTCATCGCTGCAGTGGGATTTCAAAATCAAAACAGCTGCCGTAGAAGGCAACGACGATGCTGCGCTCGACAGTCTTCTGGAAACTTTGCGCTTCGGGTTCCGTCGTCGCGCAACATGCATTGAAACAGAGCGAAAGAAGAGTAAACGCGGTCACCACCGATTAAAATACGTCGTTATCCGCCGTCAGTGTTAGGCAGATTTCGCACGCTGTTAAATACACCCCGACACAAAACACGGAAGCAATCGCGGACAATTACCTTCTTAAGTGACCTGCGCCACGCGCGCTTCGCAGCTCGCGCTTGTTTTCGCCCGAATCCGTTGTCAGGTGATGGGAGGATCGTGGCCGTGCGTCGCCGTGGCGCCCTGCCCTTAATTAATTAACTGACCAGCGCAGCGGTGACCTGATCAAGAGTCGTGATAACCAACCGCGCGCTTTCCGCGCACTGGGACGTCGATGATGGCGCATGTCACGGGTTCAAGAGCGACAGACGCGTTTACTTTCTCCGATGTACGTCGGGGATGCGCATCACGTGACCTTGTCGAATCAGTGTTTTGCACAACTGGTCTTTGTCGTTTTGATTCGTTTGTGTTTTGAAACTGACTTTGACGGCTTCTTGGCGTCATCCGCATTGGAAGGTCTTTTATGATGGTCGTTTGGAATTCGCATTGACAGAAGTAATAATAATTCCTGCAATAACATTCGCTTCTACAGCAGTCTGTGCATGTATGTAAAAATGGCGGGGTCACCCTTTCAAGCGTTGTTCGATAAAATTATTTGTAAAAACTAAAAAGGCCATCGTGGACACGCAAGCGCGGTTTCAAGACTAACACGTTTCACCACACAATTGACCTCGGTCTGATGCGCAGGTCCCCGTCGTTGAATGTGCGATTGGCAGAGAACGAGTATTGGAACGAGCGCGCGAGCGAGTACACCGGTCGCTCTCACCGACGCATATTCGAAAAGAGCATGGACAAGATCTACGACGATATATACCGCAGCGTCAAGCGCTCTACCAACTAGTGCATTTTCTAACGTTTTTCAAGTGTTATAACCACATTTCGCGCCGCATTTTATGCATTGCGGCCTCAGATTTAACGGCATTAACTGTCGCATTACTTTGCTTCGCAACAGTTTTATGTTAAGATGCAGGGATAATGTAATGCTCAGTTATCAAGTGAACCAGCAGAGCCTTTTGCAAAAGTTGGTAAAGTCCGTGAAGATAAATTTCCCAAAAGTAGTTCCAATAGGAGCCGATGTGCTACAAACGCAAGATCTGGAGAGATGTGGGATTCATTAGAATATAATTTTGTTCAGTGATAAGTTGGGCGTCACTCCGACAAATGTTTTCGACAGCACGTTGTGCTTTCAGTCACACCCCGCGAACCCCTTGTTGACCCCTGTTGTAGCGACTCGATGTGCTTCGCGCTCTTTGAAGCAATGGCCGTTTTCTCGTCACCGCAATGACAGAAAACCTTCGCTCCGTTTTGTTGTTTTTACTTTTTTCTGTTTTGTTTTGAAACTCGCGTCGAGAGACGGTTTATCCGGGCGGTGTCGTTTTGTTACGCGACGAAGCGTGTGCCTGCGTGTGTGTTTTTGTATTCCCTATCACTGTATCAGTAGCCTCGTAGCGGACCTCGTCACCTTCATACACTTTAGCCCCATTACGCCTATAGCATGCTTGCGGTTGCTAGCTGTTTTCCTTATGTAGTAAATCAGTTTTTCTTATTTACTCGTTTCTATCAGAAGGCCGAGCAAGCTTTTGTTGCTCGAGAGAGCGTGTCGCTGCGAAGTGTCGGCGCGGCTTCAACCAATTTTCTCGCGAGTTCTCGACTATTTCGATAAACAAGACTTTCTTTTTTGCGTTGTTAAGCCGGCACTTCGGCCACACGTTTTCGCGTGATTAACGCGCAGCACGACGACAGTTAGTTTTCTCACGGAGTTTATCGAAATGCTCGCGATCGCAAATACGCGATGTTCACTTCGTTCCATGTCACTGTGCTGTTGAAGCCGCGCCGTTAATTCGCAATGTGTGCAGTGATACCAGTTCGTGTTTCGATGGCTCTGCTCGCCAGACCAGGGCGTCCGGGCCAGTATTGGCGCCAAAACACAGCGTTCTGTCAACGCGCCGGAACCGCCGACCTGGCTGCACGGAAGCGGTCGCCGCAATTTGTTCCTATTATTCTTGAGCGCAGCAAGCGCTTGGGTCGTTTTTATAGGAAATGCAAGTAAAGATTTTATATACTGGTAATGTTTTCTGCTCTGCGAATCTTAGGTCAGCGGTTAGCATTGAGCACGTTTGGAAATCCTCTGGTTTGAGACTGAGCAGTCGTTAGCGGAAGTGATCGCAGATGTCACAACATTAGCCGTATTCTGGCAGGCAGGCATAGCTTTGTGGCTCCGAAAAACACAAACTGACGGCTACATTGCTGTTTTATTTCCACGCCAGCCGAAATGCGATTTTTAAGCTGTGTTGTAAGCTTCACTTTAATTTTTATCTTTTTCGAAAAAAAATTCCAGATTTTCGCGATCGCTGCTCGAATAGCAATATTGTCAGCGAGGAGCTGCGCACGTCACCAACTCAATTCATTCGGTGCCACAGGAGAAAACTGTGCCTTGGTCGCTATACAAATGTTTTGAACAGTTTCGAAACCTACCAACCGACTTCTGAGGTTCTGGCAATAGTTGAGAAGTATCAACAAAAAGCAAGATATTTGCTCATGCGATGTCATGCAAAACGTCAGTAACAGGTCTCGTAATGAGCACTTCCATCACGAAATTCATCTTCAGTCACGATCAGTTCAGTAGGACGGCTTTTCACAAAGAGGGAAACTGGTAAATGGCCCATCGCAAGGTTGAGCAAACCACTTCCCGGTCAGAGGAGACCAAACGACGCAATTCTGCTTTCCAGCATGACTTATCTGCGTCCTTGACCACGGCCAACCGTATCCCGACAAAGACTTGCCGTTCAACCATTTCCAAGACTTCGTCTTTGTTGCGTCACGCAGGCCGATCCAAACGTATTTGTTGCGAGGCTTTACAATGTTTTCAGAGAGAAAGCTGCAAAAACAGTTATTTCGGCAATTTCCCAACATACAACTAATATGTAATTAAGGGGAGATGTCACAAAAGGCTGCAGCGGCACGTAACTTGCGAATAAGCACTGGATCAGATCGCAAAACTAATAAACTTTTAACTGGTTGACGCGGAAGTTCCGTTGGTGATTTGCGCTTAGTTTCAGGTGTGAATATATACTTGGATTTGCTCACGGAGTATGTCCAAATCATGATTTCATCTGTAACGACTTGGTCTAGGGTTGGACCGGTTCCAAAAACATCAGGAATATTTCTGCCTGCATCTTATTACGAACGCAGTGCTATACGCTTCATACCTAACAAAAGAATATGTTGTTAAATTGGAAGATTATTGGACAAAATGGCGGAGGTCGTACGTCTAGAAGAGATTTTATGCTAGCGTTTCAAGTTGTTTGAACACTACATCTTGTCATGCATTTCCCCACTTTTGGCCACAACAGACAACCAGTTTGGCTTCAAGCCAAAACATGGTACTGACATGTGTATTTTTCTGATACAGACTGTGTCTTATTATGTAAGCAAAGATACCCCAGTGTTTTCAGCTTTCTTAGATGGATCTAAAGCATATGACAGAACTAATCACAACCTGCTGTTTGCTAAATCGATTAAGCGCAATGTACCAATGTGCATAGTAAGATTATTGTTGAGTTGCACAGGCAACAGACCATGCAAGTAAAATGGGGTACCAACTACTCATCCCCCGTTACTGTAACCAATGGGGTAAGGCAAGGGGAGTTCTGAGCCCATACTTATTTATTTGCTGTTTGCCTGGATGAACTCTCAATCCAGCTGGGATCAGCCAGGGTGGGATGCACTGTGGGAAATATGGTTGTGAAGCATCTAATATTTTCTGATGATATACGTGTGTTCAGCCCCAGCATTTGTGGGCTGCAATGTCTTCTGAATATTAGTGGTGATTATGCTGCTGAACACGAAATCACTTTTAATTGCAACAAAACAATTGGTTTTGTTTTTTTTGCCCTGAGGAAGCCCACTTGAATAGGTGGGCGAAACGTCGGCTAATAATAAAAAAATCGCCAGAAGATCTAATTTATCTGCTTGAAAACAATTGGTGTTCTTTTTTGCCCAAAAAACTATAAACAACCTGCTCCATCAAATGTTTTTCTAAATGGTGTACGTGTACAATTTTTTGACCAAGTGAAATATCTTGGTGTGTGGATAAATGCATCATTGAA
>JGI24021J15306_10008756_pt1 | contig 12469 bp, 7 predicted proteins | sample Ectturendosymbi1_FD_15306 | JGI IMG/M metagenome (IMG submission 15306)
TTTTAGGGTCATTTTGGCTCATGTTGCCTGGCCTAGGGCCCAACCACTAGGACAAAGTGTTTCGCTGAAGTTTTCATTGGAAACTAGACTCGAGTCGGAGTCTTTTGAGCCTTTGGTCGACTTTCTAGCGTTTCTGGTTCAAAAGTTATGATCTAAAATAAACAAATTAATTAATTAACTAATTAGCTAATTAGTCAAATATTCTTACTAACTTAAATTACAACTTTTGAACCCGAAACCCCAGCAGGTCATCCAAAGTATCAAAAGACTCGGATTGTAGCCTAGTTTCCAGTAAAAACTTCAGCGTAATACTACCACCTAACGGTTGGTGCCCAGGGCCAGGCAAAGTGAGCCAAGATGGCCTAAAAGTCCTCCACTTATGATGTCACTCACAAAAAACCCGTACCCCCCAGGCAAAAAAATTTTTTCAAGTGCAATCTACTAGACTGGCCGATCCGTTTGAGCCATTGAACAGCTCTCTAGCGCAATTGGCGGAGGAGCTAGGGTGTTGGTAAGGCAACCGAAAATTGCTGTTTTTTAGGCCGAAATCGAAGTACAAATATACCGTAGACTGGCTCTCAACATGTTAAAGGCACTTCAATAAATACAACACAAGAACAAATTCATTTTACAAATCTATTATATTTCTAATTACTTCGCTTCTCTTACTCTTGTCATCCATTAATCCTCCACATCCAGAAAGCTTCTGTTTTTCCAGCATTTCAAATTCTGTAACTTGTCTATATAAAAAAATCATCAGCTATACCTCAAATTAAAAAAAACTCCCAATTTTAGACATTCAGGACAAAAGCGCTTGTGCAGTCACAGCATTCTGTAATGTGGTGCTATGTAGATGTCACAATACGGCACTCAACCACAAGTAGTTGGTGATTGCCAAGGTTAGCTAAAATTATGCACACAAAATTTGATATTTTTCGATGCAATTCAAAAAGTTTAGCCCTTTGACATAAGAGTTGCTCTAAATCTATGTGCTCCACATGAACCTACTATAAATTATTTGTTTCATTTCAGTGGAAATCTAAAAAGTTGCAGATTTACTTGAGGAATCAGGATGCATAATATAATTTGAACCTAATTCAAATAATCATTAAAAATTGAACCATTGATGTGAAAATATACTGTGCTTAGTGGTTTTTACAGAGAGGTTTACATTAAATTACTTGATTAGTATTTTCGCTTTTGCAAAAGATGCTTAATAAGCAGTGATGTAGTTATGAACACATCCTTCAAGACAAAAACCTGGATAAAAATTCAAGACTGTGACTTCATCAAAAAATCTGAAACTAAGACTTGAAAACTTGAAAGTTCGAGAGTGAGACTGAGAATTCAACAATGTCAGTTTTGCCAAAATTTTTCTAAAATTTTTCCAAGAACATGTCATCACTATTTCAAAACTGAATTTCTTTCAAATTTCTGGCATTTTTCCTGCATGTGGTTGTTTTTCATTGCCTGCAGATGCAGTAGAAAGCAGATTGTTGAACTGACCATATTGTTGGAGTACCGTATTCAAAGTCTCAAGTTAATAGGCTTGAGAGCAAGAGCTGCAAAGTCGACAAATACAGACCAAGTCTTCATTCTTCAGCAACTTTGAGAAATCTTGGTAGTATGGCAAAGACATCTGCACATGTTTTGTTGACTTCAAAAAATCATACTACCAAGTTCCTCTTGAAAAGGTTCGGGGAGTATTGTGGGAATACAGTGTTGATGGCCACCTGCTACTGGCCACCAAGTCAGTCAACAAAGTCAAATCACAACCATTCACCATGGGTGTTGGACTCCGATAAGGTTGTGTGCTGTCACTCCTCTTTGTAGTCCATATGAATTGGATAAACAGTAACTGCAAGAATGGCATTGATGGTATAATTGTTAGGAACTGCAGGATGCACTGCTTGCTTGTTGTGGATGATTTGGTACTGCTAGCATCTTCTCAACATTGCCACCAACATGCACTTCATTAGTTTTCTGTTGCACTGAACCAAGGCAGAATGAAAATCAGCAATAAAAATACCAAGGTATAATGTCTCTCCAGAAACTGAAGGCAGTGTATGCTGTAAGTGAGGATCAATACACTGCAGCAGGTAGAGAAGTTTCAAGTTACTTTGGGTAGTATTTACAAGTGATGGATAATGGAACGTGATTGATAGTGTATACAGGTTGGTAAAGCAGACCCAGTTTTGCATGGGCTTTTTTAGTCTGTGGTAACAAAACAGGAGCTTCAAACACGTAAAGCTATCAGTTTTCAAATCGGTCTTTGCTCAGGAAGATGGGATTTTTCCAGAGTTTATAGTGTGACAATTTGTGACAAAGCATGCAGCTGTGAAATTCGTAAAGTTGTGAGTGTGGAGCCACTTTTCTGAATTGAGAGATCCCAGCTATATTTGTTGGTGATGTATCTAAAATGCCCCATGAAAGAGGTGAGGCAAGCCTGCTGGTTACACTCAAAGCTAAGCGGTGCAGAGGTCATCTACGTACAGGAAGCGACCACATCTCAGACCTTAATTGGTCCCATCTTGTTGTGGACCCAGCAGAACTACCTGAGATTGCTGTTGACTGTGACGTGGCTGCCCTCATAAGGATGGTGTCTCCACATCCCTCCCCCAGAGGTAAAGCCAGCGTGAAAACAAATGACTGAACCGAGACTGTTTTTTTTTCAGTTATAGACCAAAATGTTTTTGAAATGACCAAAAAAATAAGTCATTTTGGTCACAATGTCTGAAAATGCAGGCTAATGAACACGGTTATGGCTAGTTTTCATACAACTGCAAAACAAATGACCAAAATGTCTCAGCAAAAAAACTGGCAAAACCTACAGCCTTCTAGACCAAGATGAGACCTGAAACCTTTCGAGACCACAATTAACGAAAATTAGTCATGAGATGAGTCTCAGCACCAAGTCTCATGACTCCTTCACTGTTGGTAATTAAAAAACCATGCACACAACCCAAAACAAATTGTAAAAATTTTATTTGCTCAGTAGTAGCACTGTTGTTTCATTATTATATCACTAACCTCTTCAAAATATATATAACCTAATTTTTATGCCAACAACCAACACACGGATTGATACACCAGAAGTAATTGAACTAGTTAACTCTAACAATAAACTTCTCTTTCTGTCAGATACTTGATTTACAAATCATTAAATGTAATACAGTAATCTCCCGGTTAAGTTCGCATCCCAGTTAAGTTTGCAAAAAGTATTCAAAGAATCTGGATTCAACTTTTTCACTAATTTATTGGTATTTGCAGTGAATCAAACATGGCAACACAACTTGTCATGAAAAAAGTTAAACAAGCAACAATATGGTGCTAAAGTTCATGATTTAAACAAGTCAGGAATGGTCAGCTGATGCATATTACGCTCTCTTTTGCGTTTTGCTTTTAAAATCACCTGCCTTAAAGGTATAACTTATCTTCTATCTCTTTAAACCTCCCGACAGACACTCTAAATTTTTTTCTTTTTNGTATCTTCAGACATCAGATCAGAATGTTTNNNAANAACCTCTTGCTTTTCCCAGACTTTTTCAATAGTAGCTTCACTAACTTTTTACTGTCGTGCGATGCTTCATTTGCTTGGAGAATTTGTCTGGCTCAACTTAGAGATTACTTCCAACTTGTGACTCATTCAAATGCTTGGCTTTACCTGACATAATATGTAAATAGTATAATTTAAGTAAACACTATGTGCCAGCTTGCTAAAAAGATTAGTTAGCTTCAGTCAATGCAAAAATCAGTCTCCAAACTTCAGCCCTAATGATCAGCAACATGGTTGCCAATCTGTTTTCACCAAAAAAAGCAAGACCTTGTCCCAAAAAAGGCAGAAAAAGCCAAATACCAGTTTTAAGGNGTATTCACATAAAACATGCATAATCAAACACAAAATAGATATTAAAACTTGTCAGAAACATCAANGTAATNATAATACAATTCCAATCTTTACAAGCATTTTCTTTCGCAGTAATTACACTGTCTTACATTTGTTTCTTATAAATAACATCGACCATTTTTAGGGCAACAGTAAAATCTTTGCAATATTCTTTGTACCCTGCACGGTCATAGACTCTTGTCAGAAGAGATCTGTTTATGAATATGCAGCTCAGACAGTGTTTTGATGGAGCTAAGCCTTTTCAACTGAAAAAAAGCCAGTAAAAGCGAAATTTTGTCTGGGTTTTTGATTTGCAAAAAAAGCCAAAGGTGTTCAGAAGAAGCCAGAATTTTGAATTCTGGCTTCACAAAAGCCAAATTGGCAACCCTGATCAGCAATTCAGCATCTTCATTTTTGCTGATACATATACAGGCCTTCTACATTTCGTAATAATATGCTTTTTGTCTAGAGCACAAAGCATATTGCTAAGTTCGCACATACTGCTCAGATTCAAGTTGCAAACTTAACTGGGAGATTACTGTACACATGTTGTTAATTGCAATGTCTACAGATATAAATTGTNCTTCTGTAAAAATATGATGCAAAAACTTTAGCTAACATTTCAGGTTGTGGGAAACACATATAAGTTTCCAAGATATGAACAGAGCACAATTGAACATGGTGCATGTTTCAACTTACTCAAAAACTTGTTGATTTGAAATTCCATTCTCTTCCCATGAAAACGAACATGCAGCTCCAGCAAATATCCATGCAGGTGGTTGCTTTAATCGCATCTTTTGAAAGGGGTGTAACACTAACATATTTTGCTTGACACCACAACAAAATTGCTTCAAATATAGCAAAAACTTTAACAGATGTTTCAAACTCAGTTTTGTACTGAACTGATGATGCTCTTGATTAACTGACCATGGTTTTCTCCATTTACCATAAACTGTTTTCCAATTTATTGCTTTTCTTGAAAAACTTTGTTGATGTGGTCTTTGCCATGTTTTATAGTTCCAAGGGTTTAGATGCATAAGTCTTCTTGAACACAGAAATTGTAAGAACATTTCCAATGCAGAAAACAAGGACTAAAATGCCAACATTAACAATATTACTCAACACAGAAACATGTTCCCCTTATGAACCTTGAAATTCCAAAAAATTGTTAAACTTATATTTTTTAAATAATCACTTCGGTATTTACACTACAGTGACTGCAAGACACTCAATCTTCAAAGGCTATAGAAAATAAGGCCTTCATTGTTCTCTATATTTTCTCTTCAATAGACTAGTTTCCTTAATCTGAGTTCAAACCTAATTCTTACCTCTGCTCTATCCCACAAAAATCTAATCTTAGACAACAACAGACAAATTCAATCATAAAAGTATTTATAATGCAACCTCAACCCAGATTAACAAACTCCACCAATAAACCACATGTTACGTGAGATTATTCTGTGGGCTATTGTGCTTGCAAATGTAACTATATAGCTATCGTAGCCAGTGGTGGGATTCAGATTTTTTAAGAACAGGATCTCTCACTCCAAGACTGACTAACAACATGTCCTCTCATTATCACAGTCTCCTGAGGCAAACCATGCCAACAACTGGTTCTTAGGATTAAAAAATTTGAATCCCATCACTGATCCTAACCATTGAATGAAGACATCTCAATGTCAATTACTTTTTGGTTGACTGATTGTCTTTTTTTCATGGTGTTGGTAGATCTATGAAAGGGACTATCTGGAATATGTGTCATTCTTAGAATGTCTTCTCACAGCTATCCCACAGTCCTCTTGCAGAAATATCCAACATTGCATTGTCACATATTTATTTTTCTTTCAAATTCACTTTCAGTGATTGGCAGAAGTGCAGGTTCTATCTGAACGTCTCTACAGACCTCTCTGATTATCTGAGAGTCTCTCACTGAGTTGTGCTTCATTGAAATGTCTACAACCACCCAGTTTGCATGTGAGGCTGTGATCCAAAGCGTTTGTCTCTTCACAAAATACAGTGGTGTGCCCTTTATCTTCCAACCATATATCATGCAGATGGCATGCCTGAATTTTTAGTTGGTTAGTCTCAGTGCATATCCAATAGCTTTAATTGGCATTGCTGAGAGTCTAGAAGATGTCCCTTTTTCCATTGCTTCATTTATGTGTTGTTGTGGCTCCCACAGTAAAAAACAGTATTTTGTGCCTATTGCATGCCAATGGTAAATACACACAGGCTAGTATGAAGTGCTTACATGTTGCATACAATAATGCCTACCAAATTATACATTACATACCCTGAAATGCAAGTGTTCACCCATACCAAGATAGCCATCATGTCAACTTTTGATGCCCTATTGAGAAATAATCTGAATCGCTTCTTGCAATGTTGTGCATTTTCATCTAACTTTTTCATCCGATCTCTTCAAATGTCTGATGCTTTTTGCAAATTTTCATTTTTCCTCAATTGTTTAATGCTGCCGTATGACGGTGACCAACTGATGTAGTCGTTGATGTGGTGTACCACTGCATGCGTTTCATCAGTATTGTTTGTGCATAAAATCCTTCTGCGCGCTGCTTTAAAATTCAAGAAAGTTAAACTGGCTTCCACAAAATTTAGGAAAATTATTTGGCTCGCAATCTCATGATTTATGTGTTGCAATGCATTTGAAACCTTGACTGAAACTATTTGCACGCCTCATGTGCGAATGTGCACCCCATCTGTATAATCTTTCACTTTTTTTCTTTTTATCAGTTAGCTGTTTACCTCAAAGTTTTGATGTTACAATGCCTTCATTTCTCTCACACCACTGGATCCCTTGTTTTATGATCAAGGTTGATGTAAAAAAAATGACCCAAAAAAACCACCTGTTTCTTTAAAAAGCACACTTAAAAACAACAGTAAAACCAACCAAAAAAAAACACTTTACTTTTCTTTTGAAAAATCTACTATGAAAGTAAAATAAGCAGCACACTTGTACAGTTAACTGTAAATTTTTTTTTTAATCAAACAAGATAAACAGCAACGAAATTTGAAAGACTTGAAGAAAAGAGAAGAAAAATTCAAACGGAGTGATTGAAGTCTAATGGTTATCTTCTTTAATTCTGTTAAATCAGTAGTCAATTTGTCTGCCTTCTCCGCACCTAATCTATTTCTGATGTTGGACCATACCGAAATGTATGTTGAAAAAATACACTCTATAGATGCTGAACTAGCAGGGCATGCACATAAGCTAAGCTTGACGTGAAACTGCACAGGTTATGTTGGAGCGTTTTTTTCTGTTTGCTATGTGCATGCTTACCAAGCTCTACCAATTAGGAGTGAGCTGACCAACAACACTTTGCAAAAACAAAGACAGAGTACATTTCTTCAGCCTTAATTTTTAATGCCATAATAGGTACAAGTCATTAAGTTGTAATTCTGGAAATGGTCATATTGCATATGTAATAAAAACAATTCTGAATGGGTTTTTTTCATTTTTCTTCAAAAAACAACAAAAACCTGATTCTTTTAATAATAAAAAAATGGGATTTTTCAAAAAAACAAAAAAAGTAGGTGAATTGTTTTTTAGAAAACACTAGGTTTTTCTCAACCCTGATTATGAAGGGTGTATGACACTACAATTGGGGTGCTGTTAAATGTTTTGCTCTTATCAGTGTGGTCGTGTGCAAACACCTATTCTGTAGCACATTATGGCTCATCATTTTTCTTTAGCTCCTGCATTGTTTGATTATGACTATAATACAGATCATGTGTCTGAAATAAAACATTATCATTACTGTAACATTTGATTGGGGTTCTGTGGTACTTTGAAGCAAAGCACATGGGATACATAACATTAGATTGGGGTTCTGTGATACTGATAGGCTACCGACCTGTATATGATTACAGGGCTTACTGTATCCCATATATGACATGTAATCGCAATATATAAATGAAATACTGGTGAATTAAGCAAATAACATAAAGAACACTGCAGGTACACACAATAATGCACATTTTACAAATGTCTAATATAGTTCAACAACACCAATAAAAATGCAATAGCAACATCACATACAGAAACAGGATAAAAACATGAAGAAGCAATAAAGGAGTAGTGGAATGGGTGAAGAGTTGAGGTATGTACGGATGATCAGGTAAAGCATGCACATAGGTGAATTAAAACACAACCTAACATTATAAAAGCATTAAACCATGACCTAACATTACAGAAGCAAGTAATTTCATTAAAAAAGCACAAAAACAATGACAGAGAAACAATGTTCATCCACACAAACTCGGAAGAAGTAATGCAATTACCCATGGACCATTTGTAGGGAGACCATCCATGAATGTATGAATTGAATGTCCCACCAGACACATGGCATCACTAAATGAGGTTGAAAAAAACATGGTTGTAATATAAACAGATTACAATATGTTTAGCAGCAAACATTAATCCAATAATTATTAGGTACAAGAAAAACAAAATAGGTAAGTGCAGAGTATTTAGTTCGAAAATATAATATTTCATTCATGATGTCATTACTTATCAGATATATCCACCTAACCTACTGCACAATGGTTAGCGTCATGTCATTACTCATTGATACCACAAATTCAGCTTTACTTAAACATGATTGTGGGCCTAGAAATTATACTGAAGCCAATGTCTGTGAGATCCTGGAGGGAACATTATTTAACTCCGTTTGCTTCGAAAGCCTCGTATTGCAGCAAGGGTGTTCCTCTAAAGGGAAAATCTGAGTTTTGTTCTAATGTGAGTCATCACAGATTCCTCCCTGTGTTTTTCAACAATTTTTTCAGCCAGTCTTTTGTTGATTCTGGTGCCATCACACCACTTGTTGTAAAGACAAGGGTCAAAGGACTGAATGAAGACCTTAATGTCAATCATTCTTTGGTTGTACTGCTTCTCTGTTTCATGTTGTTGACAGATTTGTGCTAGGGTAGGGCTTACTAGAATAAGACTGTGTCTGTGAAGTAGGATGTGTCATTGTGTGATCCTTATGTCAAAGAATGTTTTCTCATACACAGCTATTCGAGACGAATCCTTTTGCATAAATATCCAACATTCCATTGTCAGTAGTACTAACTTTTCTTTTGAAATTGTTTTCATTAATGATTAGCAGAAGCGACAAGTGTGAGTTCTATATAAACATCTCTACAGAATACAGACCTCTCTCATTTAGTTATTATATCTGTGTCTCCGAGTCTCTTACTGCGTTGTGCCTCATCATTGATGTGTAACCACCCCCAGCTTACATATATGAGGCTGTGATCTAGAGTTTGTCTCTCCACAAGCACATATGCCCTTCACCTTGTCTTGTGAACTTCCATCCATATCTTTTGCAGATGCCAATGGCATCCAGATCCATGAATTCTTGTTTGTTTAGTCAAGTGCGTAGCCAATCCCTTTTGTTGGCAAGGCTGACAGTGATAGACAAGAAGAAGATGCCCCTTTTTCCATTTTCATTGCTCTTGTATACAGTACGTAACGTTGTTGACTCAGGGGTCAGTTCCACAAATACACTACTGTAGTTTGTTACGGCAATGGCGGCATTTTGTGTTCTCTCTTGTCGTAGTTTGCTTTTTGTGGTTGTCTATAAAGAGTTAACTTGTATTAGACCGATGCCCCCTGTATTGCATCTCAATTGGATTGGAGCATGACTGACAACCTGAAACCAGAACGCCTTGCACATACACAAACCGAGAAGCGAGAGCACGTGAGGCAGAGTGAGCGGAGCGAGTGCCACAAAAATTAGATGCCACCAAGCTGCCAGTTGCCACGGTGCGTATATGAAATTTTGCACCTGTGCCAGCATCAGTGATGCGCCTGACTGCGTGTATCATGTTTGTCGAGTCACAAATAGAATCACGAGTCGAGACGAATCGAGAAGAATCACAAGCCCTTCAAGTCAGAGTAGGGTCGGAATCATCAAAAAATTTTCGAGTCGAGCCGGAGTTGAGTCATGACTTGGTCAACTCTAGTCAGAGTCGCATCACAAAACCTAGCGAGTCACTTCGAGTCATTGGTTTACAACCTCGAGTCAATTTCGAGTCAGATAAAATTAAGCTTTTCACCTATATCTTTTTTAGCTAAAATTGGTGCCTAACCAGCAACAAAATAGACCTTTTTCAACGCGAACCATCGAAGCGGAACGTTGAAAACATTCAGTGCGACATGCAGAGGCCATATTAGGTGACGGGGGTTCGGGACGTTTCATTGTCATTTAGATTGAACATTACTTCCCTTTTCGCCTGCATTACAAGCAATAGTACTTGGAACACTTAGTATAAAACCTGTTTGCAGCGATTTTTTCCTTTCATCGCTATTCCAGCTTTACAGGATTCAGTGAATGTATTGGTGGTCTAGCCCGTGGTCTAGTGGTAAGTCACTAGTGCGTCCGCTTCGGTGCTGGTAGGTCGAGAGTTCGACCGGGTCTTACCAAGACCTTGTAAATTGGTACTGTAGCCTTCTTACCAGGCGCAGGGTATGCAGAAGAGCTGCAGGGAGCACACCCAGAACACAGAAATAAACCGAGTGAACTGGAACCAGAAATTGTACAAACTTAGTCGTGGCGCTGCAAGACCACTGCAGTTATAAAGCACTAACAACAAACCACCATTACAAAAAAAAAGAATGTAGTGCCCTCAATAGTGAGCAGCCTAATGCCAATTTTGAAAACCCTAGAGTCCTAGAGTCGAAACATACGTCAACGTGTTTAGAAATTTGGCTAAATCAACGCCTGTTGTGAAAGGTATACTGAAAGAGTAGCCACTGTTATGTTTACAATTACATAAATTGCAACATTGAGCCTGCCTTGTCAGGATACAGCTTATAGAAGAATCTGGCCATTACTTGCAGATTTGTTAACCTTAGGTAAATATTTACAGGAACAGATTGCAATCAATTTGGTAAAATACTGCAACACATTGTGATGGAGTATGATTATTTCAATTTTCAGAAGATGGGCACCTTAGAAAGGAAAGTTAATAGTATCAACTAGCAATAGCTGTTAGGTGTGTCTACCAATTACAAGCATATTTCTAATACTTTAGTTGAGTAGACTTTTGTGCTGCTTTAGACACTAGTTGGACATTACGATTTTTCCCGGTATGGTATACACGCCCACACTGTTATGTTTTCCACTGCAGTTGACCTAAGACTCTCTAAGTGTATACTCTACTTTGGGTAAAGGAAACATAAGATATTTTACAGTCTAATATTTTTACCTATGGGATTCCAACCTGAGGCACCAACTTCCTCAGGAAAAAAATTTTTTTAACATCTGTGCTTTTGAAAAGTTACTTCAAGAAGGCATCATTGCCAGTTGCTTATCCCAACTACTATATGGTTGTTCTGGGTGCATTATATTAAGTTGAATCATACAATCAAAATGCATCTTCAAATGTTGATGCTTATATCTAAATGAATGAATGTGTAACGTAGTAATATGTAAGTGACTTTCCTATTTTAATAATGCATCTTGTTTACAATTGTAGGTTTGGTCAAGTCAGAAAAGAAGAAAACATTTTACGCTTATGTCTTATTCATGCATATATTCCAAGCATTTCACTGATTAAGATATTATTAGCCATCCAACGAAATGGGTGCTAAAGAATATAGCTGTTCTATCGCAGTTTGACTGGAGCAACAAGCAGAATCGAAAACAACATTTTTTGAGGGTTGTGCCTAATGCTGCAGTGGCTGTATAACCAACTGCGATTTAACAAGAATTTCATCTTCCAGCAAACAGACATAACTGAAAGTCATATGAACAAGAAGATGATGTAGGCTATTGACAATTGGAAAAATAGCTCATCATCGCGTACATGTTGAAAGAGCCATTAGAAAAATCAAACAATATCACATTTTTGACCAAAAAATTCCTGCAAACATGCTTGGTGTTCTAAATGAAGTGTGATTGGTGTGTTGTATGCTCACAATTTTTTACAATCTAATTATTTCAGACACTGTTCAATAAAACAATGCTTTGGAAACTTTGTTACTATTTGTGTGTATAGAGTCTACAGTGAAGAAGTGTGGTGACAGATGATAAAACAGAATTTTCTTTATGACAATATATATTAACAGATTTAGCACAAGCAGAAATTTTTATGGAAATTGCCTGAACGTATTATGGCCAGGGAAAAGCAATTTCCTACAATGAAAAACAGAGTTTTGAGAGTTCCTCAAAGGCTGGGAGAGAGGCACCTTCTTAGTGGTGGCTTCTGATCAAGTGATGCAAGTAACATTTTTCATGTTGATTGGTGGTGCACATCAATATGAATAACAGAATGTTCAGATTTTTTCCCAGTGGACATAATTGTGTATCTATTAAAAATGATACTAAAATGATAGCAAAATCAACTTCTGAAATAAGATGAAGATAAAAAAACTGAATAATTTTAGCATTGTGTGCTTGAAATAAACACCATCAGTGCTGCAAGATGAGCAAACATTGTTTTAAAGTATGCTGCGTATGATTGGTTTCAGTAAAGCTGCTTCAACATCAGAAGTAATTGACTTCACAAAACTCTCCTCTGTAGTAAATGCGTTCAGTTAGAAAGAGGTATTTGAATTTA
>JGI24021J15306_10008757_pt1 | contig 12465 bp, 10 predicted proteins | sample Ectturendosymbi1_FD_15306 | JGI IMG/M metagenome (IMG submission 15306)
GGGGTCAATCCCCCCTAAATTTATTTAAGCTCCTCCAAATTTTGTTTTGCCAAGAAAATTTTTTATTAAAAAATATAATAAAAACAGAAGTCTTGACCCCCTAAAAATGTTTTATGCCCCCAAACCTTTAGACTTAGGCTATGGGTCTGGCTTAAGCGAACGTTCAAAGGGGAAACAGAAACAAACTGCATTCTCAGACGAACTGTCAACTGAAGCAAATATGTAGACTGCATGTGAAACATGACAAAATGAAACTCATAGATGTTTTTGTTTATTAGCAGATCCGTATACATGAGCAAGTATGCATTCAGAATGACATTTAAACACGAAAAAAACTGTACAGGAAACCTATTACTGTGTCCTGCAGGGTCTCCCACTGTTACATTCATTGTGCGTAGAAAATTGACTTTCACCCTTCCACTGCGATTTAATAAACTACTAAGTAACAGTTGGCGTAATCCGGTTTAGCGTTTTTCTCTATTGATATGTCATATCCGTTCCTAAATTTCCGAGTCAGTGTCGGACAGCGAGGTTTCCGGATTAAAGGGGTGAAATGCGTTGGGAGAAATCTGTTTCTAGCAATTTGTTTCGGATAGCGGGGATTCTGGTTGATCGGAGTTCGGACAAACAGGTCTGGTAGTATTTGTAAGTGGTATTGATCTCATTGTCAAAACAAATAAGAAAAAATTTCGAAGTTATCACTGGTTTCAGGCACAGCGCATTTATTACATCACAATCGTTGTTTGTTCTTACGAATGTGGTGCTGAAAAGATACTCAGCTTGTCGAACATTCTGCAAATGTCAATCGTACAGCAATTAGAGCTGTTTATCCAAACGTACATACACTTATAAAATCGATGCTGACTACCAGCTGCACAACTGCGTCTGTGGAGCGCGCTGTCTATCAAGATGGCGGCGTTATAAATATACTTGCAAAATCACTGCGGAGAAGAACGATTGAATTGCAATTGCTCTGATTCCTTTGCATCGTAATGTAAAAGTGAATTACTCGAAATCAATATAGGACTTCTTGCGCAGCAAACAACATCGTCAACTGCTGATTTCTAAAAAGGCTATTTTCGAAATACGACGCTTGACTGATATTTTGTTCAGATAACGCTGCCACAATTTCTGAGGCTAGCTGTCGCGCCTTTCAATATGAGAAGTTGCTTATAAAAATACAGTTTCAGTGCAAACGATCCCACGTTACTTGGCGTCACGCTGAGGAAAGCCTAAACTTACTTAATTTTGTCATAACCTAGCAGGTGTAAACAGCAGATAAAATTAGCCCGAAACTGCAAAACGAAACGATCGTGATTGGAGACTGTCCTCTCGACATGAAGCGAAATTTTACAAAACAGCTCCTGCGTGTGCCTGGCAGTGTATGAGATAATATTTTATCGTCTTTAATGCTGAGTACCTGCAGTGCAAAGGGGTCTGTCATGACAGCCGAACAGACCCTAGATGCGCCCCTGCATTGTACAGTATCTATGTTGTCACAATACAGCAGTGATTCGTAATTGAAATGATTTCGCAAGCTTTTGCAATCGGAAATCTTGGTTGGTTGTTGTGCCGTCTTAAAATTCACAGTCAAAAAGCTGTTTGCAATGATTCTCGTATTCCGCGTCTATAAAGTAATAATTAATCATGTGACTTATTCCTAAACGGGAATGATCCCGCTTTGCTAAGATCATTTACTTGACGTGCAACAACATTTGGAATTGTTTTCTAGACATTTTACAAAGTATTTTTAAAGGAGACATACGATAATTTTTATTGGAATGAAATCCTTTTGTTGTTACAAAAACTGATATGTCAGGACGCGAAGAAGAATTAACTGAATTGTCATCTGATCGAAGTTTAATGGCTAGCTTCAATCAAACAGCTCTTTTATTTTTCATGTTGTGTTTTGACATCAAAATAGCCATTGCTCTCATAAAAAGCAACTAAAATTGTATTGCCCTTTGCCACTACCTCCACATGTGAGACAGCATTTACAGTTTTTACAAATATGAAGACAAAATACAGGTCCAGACTTCCCGCGGACTCTTGACTTATCAGTTTTGTTGTCAGAAATAGTTTCGAGAATTGATGAATTATGCAAGAAGAAGTGACCCACCCGTCCCATTGATGTCATCTGTTTTGTACAATAAAACATTGTCAATAATTTTTTGTTTTGTATTATATCCTTCCGCGTTGGTTAGACGGAAATATTGGTGCAACATACGAATGGGGTTCGAGAAACAACAGATTCATAAATTGTGGCCGTGGCTGAATAACTTTCGGAAACCCTGCATTATCATTTACTGAACAAAACGTTCCTGAATGAATACGTAAAAAAGTAGCTTCAACCTAAATTCAGGATATCAATGAGGTACTGGAGGTTCGTCTTTAAATCTATCTGATCATTAACTTCAGTTAGACTTCACCATGAAGTGGATTATAAATCGAGTGATGTGGCGAGAGCGCCTATCATATGCAGCAAACATCCTCATGCAAATTGTTGTGTAAAAGCGATCCAATCGCTTTTGGAATTAAACACAGAGCCCAAACGATGTTAAGAAACATTTATGGCATTGTAACCACAGGTATGCACAACAGAGCATTTCACAGTGGTTCACGTGTTAATGTATGACCAGTTTGTTTGAGCAACTGCCAAACGTACCTCTTATGTAAACTGTATTGAAACCAGAACCATTTCATTAAAAGAAAATTACGAACGTGCAACGGATGTTTTTCCTAAAGTTTGAGAAACTATGACACTCATTGTCTACATCTACAATCTGCTCACTGTTATCGAAACGAGGGCGAAAGAAACTTACCTTTGGACACATTTCCGTTCCTTTCATAATAATATTTCGAGCAACTTGGACTTTTCCCGTTACTTCTTCTAAACGAGCCGAGGCAATCCAGGCAGGCGGGTGCTTGGGATTGGTCTCGCGCACTGATTTAAGCAACAGACGAGCTTTCTTTATGTCGGCGATATCTCCGCCGTACTGAGGCAGCATTGAATGCAAATCGGTCAAGTAGCCTTTGGGATCAACGACAGTCTGTCCGCTTACTGAGTCGGATACCTGCAATGACAACCAAGAAGTGCAAACTAGGTACAGTAAATAGATGAGACCAAGGCATAAACGTACAACAGATTCACGGCCAATAGCAGGACAAAACAAGAGACACACCTTGAAAAAGGCGGCAGTAAAAGACTTCTCCGCAATGTTCCCTCTAAAAGAGGTACACAAATGCGCAGTATAACCCGACAATTTACGCAGTGAAATCTCATTCGTGCGTACTTGTAACATTCCAAATTTCATATCGTGTATATACTGCATTACCCTTTCACCGTTTGAAACGCTCCACTGGTTATGCGTCTGCATGGTTGCGCAATTACATGCTCACCAAAACATAAATTTGCTCAGTGCAAAATTTTGTTAGAGGGAACACTGCTTCTCCGGTTTGTTTTGCTCGGAGAAACAAGTTCAGAGATTTTCTCACCGCACATAGTTTTCGAAAGACGCAAATTCTAACCTGGCTAAGCCTCATGTCCATCAAAGTGTTTCGAGCTTGGCCGATTTTTCGCATATCAAGTTCACCGGCAGGGGTAGACCAACCCGGAGTAGCTGTCCCAGGAAAGGGGGTGTTTAAGCCAGAAGCTCCAGGAAATGGGGTGTTGATACCACCGAATTGCTGTTGCCTGAAAAACGACAAGCCATACACTGAAACTGTTTTCAGGGATAACAACAACAACTCCATAAAACTGTATAACATCTCTTAATCAACAGCTGAGCCACGTAATCCTAGTCCCGAGTTTCAGCTGACGTCATAGACAAACTTGTTTACACCTAAGGTTGTCTGAGATTCGGAAAAAATAACTTGCGTTCGCCTCCGGCGGCCATTTCATTAAGAAATGAGTGACAGGAGGAACCTGTTTCTGTTCGCCTTTCCGAACCTCCTCGCGACATTTTCACACCCCTTTTTCCTCTAAAAATGGTTGCGGGATAGCAAAACTACGAGGTCTCGAAATCACGATTTTCAGCAATTTCAGATAGTTCTGCTGACTCTGCTCCCCGTGCGTTTACTTGGACAGGCGTCACTGCCTATCAGCAAAATCGACACTGCCTATCAGTATCACAGAACTGTGTCGAAAACTTTGCCACAGGGAGTCCGTTACACATTGAGGTTATCACAACTGGAGCAAGTAGGCTACCCTTCATTTTTCAGTTATCAAATTTCTGCCTAAATTGCCAAAAACGTTGAAAGTTGGCAGGCACACGTTGCAACTTCGACAAATGATCCCCAATAAAATTCTTTAGGTTACCTAAAATCACGAAGTAGCTTTTAACTTTTCAACCAAGGCTATAGGCTAGCATATTCCAGTACTGACTGACTGCATCACAACCACCAGCCCCCATACACACAATCCATCCGCTTCTCTTGGCCTAAACGATACCATTCACTTACTCTAAGCCACAAGTTATACGTCTTATGTCACAAATCCCTCAAAGACATTTCACCAAGGATTGGTTATCACAACAAGGAAAGACTCAGACTAGTCTACACGTACGCGTAATAAGATCGCGAACTACTGGAGCCAGACATCGACATAGCAGAATCTGCAAATCAAACCTTCTCAAGTGGAAACACTGGCCCTCAACGGAGGCGGAGGGTGGCACGCATGGGCCACGACCACAAAACTGATGCGATTTTTTTCGATTTGTTTTACAGAGTGTTTCCGAAACGAAAATAATTTTTTTTAAAAACGAAAATGTTTTCATTTAGAAAACTTTGCGAAATGAAAGTGTTGACGAAACGAAAGTAAAATTATTTTTGTTTTTGAAACGAAAATATTTTAATTTGCACACAAAAGTGAAAGTGTTTCCGAAACGAAATAAAATTTTTTGAAACGAAAATGTTTTTATTTAGAAAATATTTGCGAAACGAAAGTAAAATTGTTTTACTTTTTGAAACGTTTTTTTTGTTTGTTTTTTCAAAAAATGCCAAAAACAAAATTTTGTTAGGGTGGCACGCATGGGCCACCATACAGCTCTTCTCGAGGGATCCGGTCTTATGCCTATTCGAGGTCGACAAAACACGCGGTGACATCTTTGGCGTACTCCCAAGATTTCTCAAAAGTTGATTGGAGAGTGAAATTTTGGTCTGTAGCGCTACGTCCAGGATGAAAATCGCACTAGGTATCTTTCAGCTTTGGCGCAACTTCGCAGCTTCTCTTCTCAAGGCACTTGGCATATACTTTTATCTGGAAGGTTACCGAGAGAAATGCCTCGGTAGTTGTTGCATTAATTTTTGACCCAATTCTTGTGTATGAGGATAATCACTCCTGTATATCAATGTTTTAGTGCCCTTCCAGAGCATCATGCCACTTGGACACACACGAGCTAGCTAAACAACTCCTCTATTCACGGCTTTGAGCATTTCAGGTCGGATTTCATCGCAACCTGAAGCCTTCATAGGGTTCAGTGTTTTGCAGCTGGGAAAACTTCAGCCGCAGTGATGGCATTTTCCTCCCCCAGCTGCACCTCCTGTAGTCTGCCTGCTGGTATGATAGTGACTGGATTTAGAAAAAAAAACTGTTTAAATGCTCTCTCCACCTCCGAAAGATGTCCCCTTCATTGCTGTGTACAACACCGTTCGGTCTTCGATGTATCTAGTAATATTATATATTTCGCCGCAAAGACGCCGATGGTTTTGCTAGAATACATTGTTGACTTGCCAGTAAGCAGAATCTAGGATTTTAGATTTAAACTAGTTATATGTCCAGAATTCTCCCAAGACTGCATATCAGCCATTTTTACCACTTCAGCTGCGTACTTTCGTGTCTTAGCGTACCGCGAATGCAAAGATGGTTCAACTTTGTTCTACAGCCAACCCTGGTATGCTACTTTCTTCACTTGAATAGCTCCTTTCACCCCCTGGTTCCACCAAGGGGTTACTTTTTTGCCATCTGTTGCCCCTCTAAGTCGTTTCTGTCCACATACCACAGCAGTTGATGAAGCTAAAGTTGCTTTGAACAGCCGTAACTCTCCATCCCCTGTGCATTCTAGGAGCTCTCGGAACAATGACGATACGCTGTCTGCAAGTCTTTCTTACATACTTGTCACCAGGACCCCTACTTTATCCGATAGGACTTTCTCCTTGTCTTTCCCGTTCGTGCAGGTCCTGTTTGTTTTTCGACTAGAGTCTGGTTAAAAAAGTTACGTCTGGTATAGAAGTAGCTTGCAAGCAACCAAGTGGTGATACGTTCTGCATCCCCTTTGACGCGAACGTCCAACACGATTGGAACAAGTCAGCGGAAAGATAAAGAACTCTGAGTCAACGTTGACGCAACGAATCTTTGTACTAGCTGTATTTCTCTGAGTGGGTGTTCATGATGCACACATTTGCTTCCAACACTAGTCAAAGGGCAAAAACACCTTGAAACATTTTACCTGGCATCAAGCGTATTGACAGTGGCATTCTGTTGCAATCCGCGAGCGAACAAACTGTCGGGAACAGGCGTTATTTTTTCCAGCTGAGGGTTGCGCTGCTTTTTGTTTCTAGCGTCACCAACTTCTGGTATGTTTGTCCAATCATCTGCCGATATCTACAAGAAATACGACGTCACACGGTCAAGCAGATGCGTCGTGTAATCGACACGGCCTTGTACAGATAAGAGTATCAGAAAGTTGGAATGGTAATAACAGTTTTTAACTCAAAAACATTTCCAAAAAACAACAGAGTGGGTCATCTGAGCAGAAAGACAAAGAATACTGATTTGCTTGGAATGAATAATTGTTCTTGCGAAAGTATTTTTGCAATGATGACTACGTTCATTTTGGTTTCACTTGCATCGGAAGAACTGAGGATTTGCATAAGCCTAAGGGCATGCTTTGCGAAACTTTTTCTCCAACTCAAATCTATGCCGCTATGTTGCAAGAACACTTCGACAACCGACATGCCGGGGCCAATGTTTTGGACCATGATGAAAAATCTTTACGGGCTGAAACAGCCTGCTTAGATTCTCGAGCAACCCTTCCAAATGAGGTTATGCTGGTTATGTAACCAGCTGTTGAAAAAACACTGTAGAAGGCTTTATGCCACCTGGCGTTTTAAGTAGCAAAGTCTAGAAACTTCATACCATTGCAGAAGAGTATTGACATACCTGTCAAAACATTTGAAAATATGCTGTACGTAAGACTGAACGATTATTTTACCAAAACAACTTGAGACAACAACAATACGGTTTTCGCAATAACCATTCCACATCCCTTGCCATCAGATTTGTACGAAAACTTTCTCCAAAACTTCGATAAAACCTTATATCTTGTGCGGTTTTACTAGATCTAAGAAAAACCCTTGATTCAGTGAATCACTCCATACTGCTGACAAAACTTGAGCACTACGGCGTAAGAGGAAACGTATTTAAATTAATACAGTCGGATCTTTCCAACAGAAAACGAAAACAATACGTTCACGAGGGAAACACTAAATCATCTATACAGTCAATTGCCGGAGTCCCCCAAGGCTCGATTTTAGGCCCTTCGTTCTTTTCATTATTAATCTTATGAAAAACATCCATTTGCTGATGATACAGTTTTAGTGCAGAGTGACAATAATCTGGAAAAAACCTCGATTAATTGTGAAATGACAAAGGTAATTGATTGGCTAAATTCAAACAAACTCTCACTCAACATTTCTAAAACAAAATATACGTTAATCACAAACAAACATGTAAGCACTGATTCCTTTGAAATAAATGTAAACTGTAATCGTATTGAAGGAACTTGGGATTACAATTATCTTGGTGTAATTGTAGATGAAAAACTGACATGGAAAGAGAATTCTAAACGGTTATGATGTAGTGTACTATATCCAAATATGTTGGTGTAATGTGTAAGTCAAACATTATGTTAATAACCAATCATTACGTATGTTGCATCACAGCTTAATAAACTCACGAGCACAATATGGAATTATTGCCTGGGGAAGAGCAGCTTCATGTTATCTACAGCCAATTTCGGTTGTTAAATCGCGCCATGAGATACTTAACCATTTTTGAACCTCTGACTAGTACCGTTCCTAACATTTATAAAACCCAGAAAATTCTCCAACTCAAAGATATTTACAATCTTGAAGTGAGCAAATTCATGTATAAATACAGGAACTCTCAGCTACCGGTATATTTAACAATTATTTGAAACTCATTACAGATGTCCATCCGTATCCATATAATACGAGACCAACTACAACTCGTCAATTTTCTTCACCAAAAGCACGTTCAAACTCAGGTGCGAAAATGTTGAAGTGCAGTGCAATAGAAATCTGGTCAAACATTCCTTTAGAAATAAAAAATAAACCGTGTTTGACACTTTTTACAGCAGAATATAAAAGAAATGTGTTACTCGGGTGCTAGAAACATTTTAGTAGTCTTTTTTGTTTGTGTGCATTAACCAGGTGCATTGATTTAATTATTTAACGCTGTTACTATGACAACAGTTGATTCATGAAGTATCGCTGTTGTATCTTACTCCCATTGGTTTTCGTCACGTTCACTAAAATTGGTCGCATCAAACTCTTGTAAAAAGTAGTGGGATGCCTGCCCTTTAGTCACCATTCGCAAAGCGAAGAACGTGTCCACTGAGCAGTAAACAAATTTTCGTTCCCATGCATGATTTATCACATCGACTGAGAATTCATTTCCCAAAGGTGCAGTGCTCCCTTACAAGCTCGACGTAAGAAGAGTTTTCTGTCCTCTACGGTGTTTAAAGTGCGAGTGCATTTACAACCCAGCGTGAGTCACCTCGGACACGGAAGGGCGTCACCTTGCAAAATGTCAGGTCTCCCGCAAAGAAGTGGAAGGTAGACCATAAAAATGTGATTCACAGATCAAAGTAAATCAAAACAGCTTCACGTGACGTGACGTAAAATGAATGTGGTCTCAAGTGAGTGTGGTCTCAAAGGAATGAGGTCTCAAAGGAATGAGGTCTCAAAGGAATGAGGTCTCAAAGGAATGAGGTCTCAAACGACTGTGGTCTCAAACGACTGTGGTCTCAAATGACTGTGGTCTCGAATGAACGTGGTCTCGAATGAACGTGGTCTCGAATGAACATGGTCTCAAATGACTGTGGTCTCAAATGAACGGGTCTCAAATGAAGTGTCTCAAATGAATTGGTTTCAATTGTCTGTACGCCGCTATAAACTATTCTTTTTATGCTATAAGTAGCTTCGCCCTAGGGAGGTCTGCGGCCTAAACGACCCCTGGTCCTTCGCAGCCTCCCATTCCACATTCATCTTATAAATCGGTGTACTTGGAAGTCATCGCAGCATTACATGATAATAATCATGATGGCGTCATTCATGCGTGTACCCTTTGTGCTTGTGTTTCATTAAAGTAATTGTGCTAGCACCATCAAGTTTATGCTTTTCTACTACTGCCACATGTCTATCTTTGTGTTTGTTCATGTATTTGTGTGTTCCTTGTTACTGCCATGCATGCTGAAGTCTACTGCGTTGCGTTTGGGAATGAAGGCGTTATACAATACCTAGAGTGGTTCTCAAATGGGTGCCACTTGGCTCACTCACTAAGGGAGGAATTTTTAATTCCTGGGAAGAACTTTGTTCCAGGGAGGAAGAGGAATTGGGGAGGAAATGCTGTGGATGAAAAAACCTTAAGTTTTTATTATTTGTTTATCAACACAACAAAAACCGCATAATGAGGTTGGTTTAGATGGGAACAACTACAGTACGCACTGACAAGTTGCTTTAACTACAGACTACAGAGACTGACACTAGAAAAGAGTGTTTGATTCATAATTGTTTGTTTTTTCTTCACAGTAGGTAGTGTGAAGTTTTTGCAATCATCTTTTTCCTAATTTTTGTTGGGGAGGAATTGGCAGTCGTTGGGTTTAAAAGGGGGGAATATGAAGAAAACTTTGAGAACCACTAACCTAGAGCTTAATAAACCATATGTATTAGAAATTGCTACAACTATTCGTGGATATGAAGCAAGAAAGAAGCTTGAATTAGTGCCACTACTAAATGTTATTCAGAGCTGAATTGCTTATTTGAGTTTATATAATTTGCAACAAGTTACCTTAGATATGCAGGCTAGTTGCTTGAAAATCTGCCTCCAGATAGACAAGAATACCAATGTTTGGAATTACAGTCAATTTATTGCACTGGTGAGGTATGTCCATAAATTGCAAGGGGTGCGAGGTCAGGACAAAAATTTTGTAAGGGTGCAGGAGTAAAAAACATTGGGAACCAATAAGCTAAGCCATAGTTGAAACAACTCACCGACGAGAGCTTTCGTTTCAAATCCGAAAACATCTGCTGGATTTTTGGTCGCTCTTCTCGAAATTTTTCAAGCTCTTCACGTTCTTTTCTTTCTCGATATTGTTTTCGCCTCTCATCCATTTTTCTGTCTACAGCAGCATATATCTGGTCTGCTTCTTCATCATCTTTTTCATATGGGCCAGATGCAAATAGATTTCCAGCATAACCTGTAAACTACATATGAACAAGAAAGTTATTAAGCACATTTACAAAAGCCATGACATCAGACAACAAAGCTGGTTAGCAACCACAAAAAAAATGCATCAAAACTACGATCCAGGAAAAATAGCTATTGTCGTTAGCATGCTAGGTGTTTCTTGTGCAGACCTACATGGTCTGGAGTCTTCATGGACAAACCTGGACGTATTTAGATCAAAACCCACTTTGTTTTTTAAAATTGACGCCTGTTACCTTTTTAAGTCCTTTCCACAAAATGGCCAAAATACAGTTAGAAAAAAAACCTTGCTGTTTTTGTGCAAGAATTTCATTATTTCCATCGTGCTTAATGTGAAAATGAGTGTGCTCAGAACAAATTTTACAAATTGTGCCTATGATAGAAGCAGCAAAACTTTTGCTATGTTCATGATGATAAACTCAAGAGGGTGCAGCTCAACATTCAAAATCGTCAGGATTACTAGGCTTACACTCTACAGAATCAGATGCAAAATATGAATTCAGATAAGTAGGTAGAAAATTTAGGAATACCCATTTTCTTACTGCAAAGAAGGACACATAAGATAAGATGTTGAAGCATGCATTAAGTTTTATTGTCTGAAAACTCTTTTGGATATCATTCCACATTTAACCAGAGCTTAAAATGCACTGATCAACCAGTCATTGTTTCTTGTGTCAAGTGCTGGGGTTGCAATGACTTTGTCTGACAGGGCTTCAACTCCTCCACATGATGCAAAGTGATATTTTGGGTAATAAATTACTATTTACAATGTCACAAATCTTATGAGGGATTACAAAACTGAATCCAAGTTTCATTAACATAAAACATTAACTGAGAGCGGCAACTAAATATAGTAATGTTATTACTCTCAGCGGAAAATTAAGAACACCACAGTCGACAACAGTTACCATGAATGCAATAACCAATTTTAGACTGCAGCAAGACTAACCATTAAAAATGCTTAAGGTAATTGAACTACTACAGTCACCACAAACATGCATTTGGTAATCAATTTCTTGAAGAAGACCATCTCAGTGGAGCACTCAAACTAACAACACACAAATTTAATGCCATTTAGTCAGGTTTAAAAAAATGAAACCACCATAAAAACTACTAATAAGATGATCAATCATGTGGGCCCAATTAAGTGTTCAACATCGCTTTCTCTTTTAGGCAAGAGTAAGACATCCAAACACAACATTTAAGTATTTGATGAACCATACAAAGCATGGACCATCTAATGCAGGGGTCTCAAACTCTAAATGCTCAGAGGGCCAAATTAGGACCTACAAAATAACATGTGGGCCACATTATGACAATCTGAGGAACGCATTATGATGGTGACGCAACAAGAGCAGAACCTCAACCTTACAAGAAACAGCTTTTATGTCTTATTTCCTGCGAAAGGTATGATGGGTTATAGACAAACCATTTCTAGCTGTCTCTACGATCGTTTAAAAGGAACTTGTTTAATTGATGGCTGAACATTTTCAAAAACAGGTGAATAAACTAAATAACTCAAATGTTGATTATATGAAAATTTCCAGAACACATCACGACTGCACAAAATGCCCTCGCAGGCCACATGCAGACATCTGGCCAGTGGGCTGCATGTTTGAGATCCCTGATCTAACGATTGCTCAAGTTAGTTAAATAGAATCCTCCCAACAACAGTGGCCAACCAAAGTAAGATGGTAGCTATGTCATTAAACGACTAAGTGAGCCCCAAATGTTGTTTATTGAAAACAGCCATGTCAGTTTGTTACAATATGGGGAATGTTATGAATTTTGTGACTTCACCAAAATTTTTGCACCCTGTTGAGCCTACATAGCATCTTAACACTTTGAGAACCGGGTTACGATATATTCGTACTTTGATTTCAGCCTAAAACAGCAGTTTTCGGTTGCCTTACCAACGCCCTAGCTCCTCCGTCGATTGCGCTAGAGAGCTGTTTAAG
>JGI24021J15306_10008758_pt1 | contig 12465 bp, 8 predicted proteins | sample Ectturendosymbi1_FD_15306 | JGI IMG/M metagenome (IMG submission 15306)
AATGTGTTTCTTAATGAGTCATATAGTGTGATGAGGTTCGTTACGATGAAATGTGAAAAGCGTGTGCTGCAACGTTGATTTCAAAACTAAGCAGATTAATACACAAGGCTAGTGATGGAATGAAACCCACTGTTTCCTTTCCGGCTGTACGTCCTAACAAGTTAGAATACCTTGTCCATGTTACGCAACATTTTCAGAGGAATAAATTAATGAGATTAAATGATGATCTTAAAAAGCAGCAGAGACTGTAGGTAAACCTCTTCTGCCTGGAGTTTTTGCTTTGGACATCGTAGCATCTGAACTTATTCGAATCTGGATGTAATCTCTGGTTGCGGTTCATCTGAAAGTGCGTTGACTATAATTGCGAGGGAAGTGGAAAACTCCGATGAAATCAGTCGTACGAGGTAGGGGGGCGGCGATGGTAACTTCCCAACCACTGCAGAATTTGTCAAAATCAAGGTAGCGAGAAATGTGCAATGTAACGAGATTAAAAATTGATATTTTAGACGAAGAAAATGTTGAAATTAAGGAAAAGGTGGGGTTGCAAGACGATTACTAGAGACTTCACTTTGCAAAGATCGGCTTTTAATAATTGCGGTACGCGACGCAACCACTGGGAATGGCAACTTCTTTGCTGATCGGGAATCAAAGTGGGGGGAAGTTTAGCTACATATAAGTTCATGCTACATGTAAGTTTAGTCAATGGAGCGTTTTTTATTAAAATTGATGAGGGGAAAATCATAAACAAAGTTTGAGTGAGCATTCGTCCACTTGAAAAATTCTGAGGCTAAAGAATAGATTTAATCTTATCCATGCTTCACTCGTGGTGCCCAATTGTACTCAGTTTTCTTCACGCAGCGCACCAAAGCTTGTAACTGAAACGTTACTGCTAATAGAAATAATCTCTTTGGAAGAGCTAGATTGAACTTTACGCTTATTAATCTTATCTACTGCACACCAGTTACAACTCAACGGCACAAGTACCAACCTAATTTGCAGGCATATGCCGCAGAATACAAAAATACAGCAACTGTAGATACGGCACAAACTCAATAGATAAATTTTAAATATTTAACACAACACATGAAACCGGTATGGGAAGCACTGCAGTAGATCAAATAACAATGCAGGATATTATTTCATGTACAGGTTGATCCTGCAGAAAACCTTCGTTCTGACTGAAGTGTTTCCAGCCAATGTGATGTTGTCAGTCGGCGTCCTCCCATCTCTCAAATTTTAAACACTCGAATCGTCAGGCAATATAAAATAGAACAGAACTGTCCCATCAGGTTAAGTGCTGGCTTATTTTCTTGTCAGCTTACCATTGGTTCGATTTATGAATCTTCGGCTACCGCTTTTCGTAGGTCCAACGTGCAGGGCATAACGTTATGACTGAAGTTTTAAAAATCATCGTTAGGAGTAAAATTTATACTCAAACCAAATTTTTCAACCAAGTCGACTTATTAAGTTTTGATATGAGTTGATAGCAGGTATGCGCTGTTCATATTACGTTTGGAATCGTAACTTAGCTCAGGTGATTTCCAAAAATTACACTTATAAGACATCCGTGCGTTTGTCGCTGATCATGATTTATTTCGTCAGAAAATGCGGTGCACCACTTCCTTCGGCGATTTCAAACAGCACAGGGAGAAGTACGCTTAAACATGCAGATATAACAGTCTCAACTGTGGATTGGTTTCAATTGGGATGCGATTCGAAAATTCAACGTCAACCACATCTCTACACAAGTCGAATGGACAGCGATGATTCCATATCACACGATTCGCTAGAACTCTACTTATTTCCAGTTGAGATCAAGCAACATGCATTAAATTCTTCGATTATGCTGCATAGCAACATAAAATTACTGGTCAGCACAAGCGAAGATCACAACAACAGTGTTCGTTCATTGTTCGGCAACGTAATAGGCCTTTACGAAGTATCGACATCGGGTAACTTCCTACCATTGCAACATCACTAGTACTGTACTATACTACACATCAACATTTAAAATTATCATGCAGAGTGGACTGTAAGGTGAAATGCATCAATCGATACTTGAGTTTGACGAAAATCTTTACCAGATGATCTTCCAATACAGAATTTATGCACAGTGGCGTAACTGACAGGGGGCAAGCCGCTCCACCTGGCAAGGTAAAAGTGAAAACTGGGCCCCCTCTAGTTGACACTTTGATAATTAGTATTCTTTAGATTATCGTTTTTTTCGTAGTGTTTTCGTTTTTTTATTTGGTATAGACATCCAGAGATTAACAATCATTTCTTAACCTTTTTCTGAGTTTTGGCTACTGGGCCCCCTTAAGCTTTGCTTTGCCCCCACTGGCCCAAACCTTTAATTACGCCACTGTTTGTGCAACAATCTCAAAGCTGGAAACATTATTGCGTTAAAGACTGCAGTGACGATAGAGAAGTCATCTGGCTATACAAAGGCAAAAAATTTGCTGCAAATCAAAGCACTCGCGTATCGCACAAGTTAAAAGATTCGTCGCATTGTCTGTTTCACGATGTGACCATCACAAACTGGTGGAACTTTCGAGAAAACGACAGCGCAGGAAAACTGAACGAACAGCGTTGTTGCAAACGGTCGCTTGAGGTGACTACAGCTGAGACTGCTTTGCGAGTCAACTGCTTTCACTTTGCAGGAACGGAAAAGCGGTGTTGCGCTCGTCGACCAGTTCCTGGGTGGTTTTGTCCATCAAAGCGCGAGACTCGTCGTTGATTGGCAGATCGCACACGACAGTGTACTTGCCCTCGGCCTGTAACAAAACGATCTCGTGTTCGACGAAGAGGCGGGCAAGGAACGCTGGCGCTGCGAAATCTCAGACCACTGAGTAATTGCACGAAGCACAGCACCATTTGATCTAATTTGCAACGTAAGAAAAACTAAAAGAAAATCCACTGAGATTCAGCAAGCGGCATGCTTGCGCACGTGGTCGAAATAGAGTAGATATCGCCTATAACCACAGTTCACCTATAACAGGGTTCTCGAACACGCGGACCGCACGCGGCCCGCGATGTTTTTTGGGAATTTTCAATCATTAACATTTACGTTATTTAGTTTATTCACCGGTGTTTCAAAAGTGCTCGGTCAGCGAGTGAACAAGTTCCTTTTAAACGATTGTAGAGACGGCGAGAAATGATTTGCATGTAACTCACGACACCTTTCACAGGAAATGAGATGTAAAAGCTGTTTCTGGTAAGGTTCAGGTACTGCCGTTGTTGCGTCAACCTCACAATGCGGCCCTTGGGTAATCACTAGGGCCATTTTACCTAAAAAAACTTGATAATATGACTTTATTTTTTATAAAATGTGACTTTATACAACCATACAAAAATGACTGAGCTAGAGCATACACCTACTGTACAAAGAATAATTACCAGCGAAAATATGCATGAGATGGTAGGCCCGTGGTTTGAAGCCCCACTAAAATAAACAGCTCAAAACATGAGCAAACCATATAGTTTGGTTTGAAGAAAATTGAAAACATGCATGGACATTGGTTTATTTCTTTGGGGCAGCAAGAACACGCATTTTTAGGCAGTGCTTTGCATTTCAAATAACCTGGTTCACCCAAGTCTTCGGCAACATTCGGAGGTACCCAAGTGTGTTCAAACCGCTGAATGCAGCTAAGACCTAGCAATATAGTACCTGATATTTTGAGATTATTCTAATGGTTTCCTTATTGAATTACGGGTAGGTTGAAAACATCCAAATATGACTTTATGACCTAACATGGAGAATGTTACTTTTTATGACTTTATAACTTTTGTTATAGACTTCGTAGGGGTTATTCGTAGGCACCTGATTTCGTTTCCAATGGTAATGGTTTATTCGTGCATTTTTGTGACTCAACTCACGAAATGAAACAATTGCCAAATGACGAAAAAAATAACACCAAAGAGCAGAAATTTTAATTGCATGCTGATGAAAATATAAAAACATGAAAGACTTCGCGTTGGGCAAAGTGGCATGTTCTAACAAATTTGAATCACAAAAGGTTGGCGAGAGAGTGAGAGACCGTATGGATAAACCGCTGGACTAGCCCAACTGCCGGAACAAATCACTTTTATTTATTTATTTATTATTGTATTCGCCGAAGACTCATGGGCTATATCACAAAGGTAATCTAGTAACACAAGACAACAAAAATGGGTGGTCACAGCGCATCACACAGTAGGTATTCGTGTTAGATCAAGGGTCTCAAACACAAATTCCTCCGAGGGTCAAATGAGAACTAATGAAGTAGCCCGATGGCCGCATATTGTGGGTAGTAATGCGGCCCTTGTGTTCCTTTATAAGTCCTCATTTGGCCCTCGGAGCAATTTGAGTTTAAGACCCCTGGCATACAACGATGCTTTTTCGTCGGTCCCGGCAGAATTCCTATCTTACGTGCATTCGAGTTCGGTTACAACAACTTCGGCCATATCATTACTGCGCCTACAGCGACACATTTTCTGGGTCCTCGCAGAGTATTTTGTTAGTTTGTAACGACAGTTGCAAAGTTCTCTTTACAGTTTGAAATGTAAGCTCGTAAGAAATGTACAGCCACCACACAAACGTTTTATGACCGAACAGGAACGTAGCTAAGCGGCCAAGCGTTGGGCCGTGACAGGCTTGACGTAAGAATGGCATCGAGGATTGCGCCATCATCAGCATTGCTGGCAAATCGTTATATGGGTTTTACTGTACAGTATTAGGGATTGCGACTGNAGTCAACTTGATCGATTGTCTTAGTGGAGCAGTGTGTAAATTGTCTAATAACAAAANAAGTAGTACCCNATTATGAAAAAGTATGAGATTGTTGCTTCGCTCAATAGCGAAAATGGGACGGAAGTGGCAAAACTTGCAATAGATTTTGATATTCCAACAACGACGTTGACTACAGTTTCGAAAAAATAAAGACAGAATAATTTTACANTTTTTCTTATCAGAGTATACGCGAAAACACGATACAGTAAGCGGCAATCCTAATCAAAGAACACTTTTAACCCTGACAGGCTTTGGCATTGACCTAGAGGCATTTTAGGAACGATTTATCACAATTCGGCTATAACGACAGATCGCCTACCAAGACGCTTTTTTCCGGTCCCATGAAGTGACGTTATAAGGCAATTCCACTGTAGTAGAAAAGAATTCTCAGATGAAATGAAAGTTATTTGAAAAACACTGGCACTGCTGCATAAAAGCGAACGCATTCTTTGATATGGACTGATTTTAGACTTCACGATGTTGTCATCACAAAACTTATGACAGCAGTATGGACGAAAAAGATGATTGAATGCTAACTACAAACAAGTAAAACATGACTGGGTGCATAGCTTTCACCGCCAGCAGATTTAAACAGATTGGTATGCTTCTAAACAGATTGTAGAATGTTTACTGCAAATTGTGTAATATAGCAACAACATCATCAGTGTTCACTGTTGTGTTGAGGCATCAAATTCTTTGACGCTTGGATAAACGATTGTTTCAAGGTACGTTTATATATATGCAATTCATTTGAATTACATAGGAACTTTTTTGTTTTGTTCGTGATTTTCTCAGGACCTGAACTGCCAGTGTTCCGTGTTTTCCTCCCTGTGTTGCGTTTGGCCACGGGCGTATAATGACCTTGAAGTTTTAACATTTAAGGTTGCTCAGCAAACAAGTCTTTAAGTTCAATAAGAGGCGAATGCATTTAGTTCATTCCAAAAAAACAACGCTCTCATTAGAGAAAACGGCGGAAATTCCAGCATCTCTATAATCAGAACAACTGACTCCTCTATCGGCAAACAACAGTGGAAAGAATTTTTTAGATTTGTTTCGAAGGTTTTCGTACACAACGATGCTGCAATCCAACAGAAAGCTTCACTATAATCACTTTGGATTGAACGTGTGGCCTGCGGGCGTCCATCTCAACCTGATCTGCGCACAGTTTGTCAATTTTGAGGTGAATGTTATAACGGTGGCAAATCAATGGCGGCACAGCGAGTGGAGCTTTCCCTTGCACCCGTCAATAAACGCCAATCACGATGCTGGACAAGCTGCAAGCAGCGTTTTGCAAGTCTTCGGTGTCACCGACCAGGAATCGAACCCATCAACTGTACTACTCAGCTGAGTTCAATAAACATACTAGCTTGAGAATGACGCTCATTATTTCCATAACTTTTTGGCGCTTGTCTGTTTCCACAGGTTTGTTAGAACTCTGACCCTTAAAGCCTAAAGTGTGCAGAGTTTGTCCCTATTCATAAAGGCGGTCAAGAAGCGGTCAAGAAGATGTATGCACGAATCTGGGTTTCATTTTTCGCTGAGATATTTCGGTCATTTGTTCCATAAAAGTATTAAAACTCGCCGTAAAACGGTATTCACTGGCCTAACTACTTGGACATTATGACCAAATTGACTTAATTTATTTCGGTCAACTCAAATAATATTCGGTCTATGACCGACAAATTCAAATAATATTCAATTCAAATAATATTCGGTCTATGATCAAATAATATTCGGTCTATGACCGACAAATGACCGAAAAAATAAACCCAGGCACGAACTACAGACCAATATCCCTACTCTCACCAATTACTAAAATTTTTGAAAAACTTATCTATAAATCGCTTGTACTCGCATATAGAACAAAACAAAATGTTCCAAAGATCAGTACGGTTTTAGAAGTGGGATGTCCACTTCGTTGGCAGTAGATGACCTGCATGAAAACCTGCTGCAGAGTGCTGAAGACGGTCTAACAGCCTGTGCTGCTTTCTGTGATTTGCCAAAAGCGTTTGATTTGATACCATAGGTCAGGCCTGCACAACTCAAGAAGGCTCGAAGGGCCAAATTATCAACATAAATTTGCCGCGGGCCGCAAGTCTAATTATTTCGATGTGGAGATTTCGTTGTAGTATGGAAGAAATTCTGGAACGACAATCACTTATTCGAGGTCGAGCTTTTGCAACATTTTCTACAATTAAGAAAGTTCTCGCGGGACGCAAGAAAAGCTTTCGAGGGCCGTATGTTGTGCGGGCCTGCCATAGATCACGATATGCTGCTGTGGAAACTGGATACCTTTTATGGGATTAGAGGCTTACCCCTTGAACTACTGGCTAGTTACAGGCAGGGACGTCAGTACACCGTAGTTGGAGGCTATAGATCATCTATGCTGGAAATAACCCAGGGAGTATACCAAGGGTCATCGCTTCGACCCTTGCTTTTTGCTCTATATGTAAACGATTTATTCAAAGTATCTGCGTTCAACTCTCTCTTTTTGCTGATGATACTGTTTTGTCTATTTCAAGAGGAATACTGAGGTACAGAAAGTAGATGAATGGATGCGCTTTTAACAAGTTGTCTCTAAATTATTCAAAAAACTCTTACATGCTTATCGGTCCCGGTGGCAAGCGACTTCATGACTTTACCACAAAAGTGAATGTTAATACTACATCCCACACAAGCTCCACTAAATACCTGTGGTGTACACTGATGATAAACTTACTAGGTCAGAACACATTACCAACCTTGAGAGAACTATCTCGCGCAGTGTTGGAATTTCCTACAGAATTAGACACTATGTAAACGAAAGAGCACTCAAATCCCTGTATTTTAACATCGTCTACAGTTATTTGCAATATGCAGTTGGTGCTGGGGGTGGAGTCGGGCATACAAGCTTTCGACGGTTGAATGTATTGCACAACAAAATAACAAGAGCTATGACTTATAGCTCCTTCAAATCCATGATAGACCCACTATACAAGTATCTTAACCTCCTTAAAGTGGATGACATATATAACCTGGAGATAGGTAAGTGACGCACAAAATTCACTCCGGCAACCCACCTGGCAATTTTAAGCTAATCTTTACTCCCTTGAATCAAATTCATTCCTATGCAACCCGTAGTGTTAGACGAGAAACGTTTTTCTGGCAAGCAGCATCAAGCAGATAGGGAAAAAGACCTTTAAAACGTCTTGGCCCCAAAATCTGGGACTGTATTGATCCCTCCTTGTATGAGCTTTCCTCATTTACATTCAAAAAGCGTTACAGAGATAGCTTTATCGCCGCATATTAAGTTTGAGTAAATGGTGTTGATGCTTCGCACTACGCTTTTGCCCTCAGTCCTCTCTTTACAGCAAACTTAATTTTTCCTCTTGTATATATTCCCGTGACTTTTACACCTGAACTTTTTTCTCTTTGTGTGTGTGGTTGTGTGATTTGTTTTTTGTGTTGCTGCTGGTCTCCTTTTGTTTCGCAGAAGCATCGCGTCAGACTCAGCGGACTACTTCTGGTGGTACATGAAGTTCGAACACGGGACTTACAGAATACCCCCGACCCCAGGAGCTCCCCCATCTTCTCCATTCCAACAATAATGATGGCTGCATTGGATGACTCATCCTCATTCTATAACCGCTGCTAACAAAAAGGTTATGACAACCCGGGTACAGTTTCATTTTACCTGGGTTTATACTTTCTCTGTCACGCCCAGATCCTTGCGGATCTGAGCAACTGATCCACTGAGAGAAACCTGTTGCGACCCAGTACTACCTGTGCAACTGTGTTGGTCATCTGGCAGCTCTTTCCCACGTATACGACTTCGATCTCAACTCGGCTTGCTATACACCTTGATCCACCAGTCAAGGGGTAACGACTGGATAAGCTTTGGGTTTTTCGATGCCCTGGCATGTTTGCAATTGCTGTGGTTTCTTTCTCGTGTTTGAAATTCCTAATTTTTGCCAAATAAACTCAACTCTGCTTTTAGAGTTATGTGAACGTTTAAGAACGTTGCAACTTTGCACTACTGAACCATTGTAAGTACTGTAGTTTAGCGAAATTCATTAATCGTATGTTTTCTTCTATTTTTCCGGTAGTGTTCTCAAGAACGCAAACTCGACCACAAGTTACATTTACGATCAAAAGCGGGGGATACGAGGTGTCTGTGGGCGATTGCTGCACTACAATGGGGAAAATATTGAAATCAGAGCAGCGACTGTTGATTCTGAAGGAACGAAACGATGAAACGAACCGAGGCGTATTAGAATTTGGGTTGAAACAAAATGAGATGAATAACTTTTGGCAAAAAATTTACTCAAGTTGCGAAAAGCTAATGACTTTTTACCCTCCCCACCTTGCCAAACACCATCCCTTAAGCAAATCTGCTCAGAAGTAACAGCGATTGACCTCGGACGTAGTTGAACTGCGAATGACGCTCATAACTGTAATTAACTAGAGAGTTTCAAAGCAGCGATAAAAGACAGTAAGCAAATTCTATAAAAAAAGAAAAATCACAAACAACTAGTAATGAGCTGCTTTTCACGCAGTTTGCAGCTACTATGGCATTCAGTTTATCACAACAGGTCAGACTCACATTAATGGTCACAGGCATGCTGTAGATAATGTTTTCGGGAATTCCATAAAGCGAGCCATTCGAGAAAATGCCCATTGACGTCCATTCACCGGCCGGTGTCCCAAGGAACCATTCGCGCACGTGGTCGCAAATCGCTTTCGACGCGGACATCGCGCTGGATAGCTTTCGCGCATCGATTATGGCTTTACCTCGCCCCTGCACAGTCTGTACGCAGCACAGGTGTTATTCACAGTTCGGGCATGGATCTTAGTTTCAGGAAAAGAACAGCACTTTCATGTCCAGTTGCTGTTTCATAAACAAAAATTTTGTGCTTTGATTTCGTTTAGTAAGCGTTTGGTGAAACACGAAACCCGTTGACCTTCACCAGAAAGTACGAAAAGCAGTCTTCATTTTGAAGAGATACTTAACCACACCATGAAAAAACAGCAACACAGCTTCTAATTAAAATGCCACCGATATTTAATTCTTGCATAGTCAAGCACTTTGGCGGGGAACGTCAAATATGTTTTTCAAATGTTTTTCTGAAAGCGTGCGCAAGAAAAATCACTGCGGTTCAAGTTGGCGATAGAAAAATCGATAGAAATTAACCATCCGCAACTCAAACCATTGGAGGTCCACCAAGAATTATGGGGCTGACCTCACTGTTCAGGTATCGTGGTAGAACGCTTAACGGAGCGTGTTGTTGAAACAGTGCTGTTTTTACAAAGATATAATATCGAAATCAGAAATAGATACACAACCATACATGACTTGCGATGAACTTTCATGCAAAAAACAGAAAAACTCTCAAGAATCAACTCTATACTAAACCTTAATGAAATCGCCGTTAAGCCAGGCATCATCCTTCACTGCTTCCCGGACAGATACGGGAGCCTTGTCACCAACTTTAACTTTGGCGTGGTTGACATCCGGGTACTGTGTCGAAGAGTGATTACCCCAAATGATAATACCCGTCACAGCGTCGGTAGACACCTTTATCTTTGATGCAATCTAGCGCAACAACATGTCGTTACCACATCGGCTTGGGGCTCAGCAGCACAGAAACGGGATCACAGCACACAATTAAACAAGTTGATACTGTTTTGCTTCATTTCCAGTTAAGCATAGAAAACGATTCTAATATTGCGTGAAAAATAAATACACCACCGCAGCGAAATCAGCGCAAACAAACGTATAGAAAAGGAATCGTGTTGAGAATGTTGCTTGTTGAAAATTGATCTGAACATGCGCTGAACTGCATCAGACACAACAGACCATTTGACACACATCTAGCGTACCTGCGCCTTCGCTCGATTATGATCTAAACGAGTTAGACAGCTGAAATTTTCCTTGGGAATGGACGGCGCACAGGTTGCCGCAATAAGGCAATTGGTGTTCGCCGGGTTTCCCACCACGAGAACCTGTGCAAACAATTACAAAACTGTTAGAATGCTGTCCTTTAAATGCTTTGGCCAGTGAAGCGCCAGACACATTTTCAGTTGATCTTTACGAAGATTCGTTCATTTAGATTGTAAAGCAGGCAAGTTTTACAATAATCCATAAAACAATCAAAATCTTGCTGCAAGCCGTTAAATGCACAAATGAATTGACAAAAACAATACGACCTGAGTGGCAGGACAATCTTCCCAATTAGTACCAGAGTTTCTCAGATTCACAAAAGCATAATATCCATTTTTATTTTGACTTTTGGTACAACCAATATTCCAGGAAAAAATTTCTATTTTTTGTAATGGTGGCACCAAAACTTTCCATAATGATATAAACAGCATCCAAGTTCTGGGTCTTTTTTCGCTGAGACATTTCTCCGAAATAGCTTGAAAACTTTGTCATCTTTCTCATTCAGATATTTTTTTATCAAACTGTCTTAACCTTTTTCAGCCATTTCAAAAAAAATTTGGTAAATGACTGAAAAAACAAACAGTTGCAGTTCACTATGAACTAGCAAAATATATATTGTCCGCAAGAGTGCAATTGTAACAAAGATAAACAAAAAATAATATCATACCTTGACAGACTTTTTGGCATATTTATCAAGAGCCTTCCCTTGCTCTTGAAAAATACCTGCATTTGCTTTCAGCAGGTCTTTTCGCTCCATTCCTTGGCGTCTGGGCATGGCTCCCACCAAAATAGCATAATCTATGTCTGTAAATGCTTCAGTAACGTTTACAGTAGCAGTAATATCTGAAAATCAAACAAACGGAAGTGTAATGAATACCATTTTTCAAATCGAGTATAGAATCTTTAATACTAGAACTAAAAACAATTGAACAAATATGGCTTGGATTGAAATCTAGCAATAGAATCAGTTGCTGGCATGAACAACATCTGTAATGAATAAAACCTGTTCAATCACTCGTCTTGATACAAACCAAAACAAGCATTGGTAGCATTCTTAATCCAACTTCAAACCCAGTGTCACTTGTGACAAAAAAGTCTGACCACAGAAGAAACTTAAGCAGCCAACCACCCTAAACTGCAATAGTTCTCAGTTTCTGTCCATCCATAAACTGCCCATTTAACTAAAAATACAGTTTACCGATAGCAAAAATCACACATCATCGAATTGACAGCCCACAGGTTTATTATTGAATAGCCTACAATGCTGGAGAATATGGTCAATGTTTGGTATTGGCTTATTGTTTGTGACAAGGCATGTTACTCCTGCATAGCTGCCAAATGGATTGTCATCAGCAACAGCATACCTTGAAGACAATTCTTCAATTAATAAAAACATGATATGCAGCAAACACTTGCAAGCAAGCTTGATGAAACCAAAAAATTTTTTTTCTTTGCAGACTCGGACTTGGCGAGTCTTTTGAGGGTTTGAACAGCTCTCTAGCACAATTGGCTGAAGAGCTATGTGGTTGGTTAAGCAAACTGATTTCCAAGTAAGATATATTAGTATGCTGGCAGCAAACGTGTTAAGGCAGTGGTTCCCAAAGTGGGGGTGGTGAGAAAGTCTAGGGGGCGGTGAAGCAGAAATGCGCAGTTGGGGGGCGATAGGAGACCCAGTTAATCATTGCATTTCTGTTGTCTTACTAACTTTGAGTGACCAAATGTCATAAAAACAGTATGATCAACAAACATGTATGCATGTAATTTGTAAACAAAAACT
>JGI24021J15306_10008759_pt1 | contig 12464 bp, 10 predicted proteins | sample Ectturendosymbi1_FD_15306 | JGI IMG/M metagenome (IMG submission 15306)
CACTGTTTGTTCTTACGAATATGGTGCTGAAAAGATACTTAGCTTGTCGAACATTCAACAAAATGTCAGCCATACAGCAATGAGAGGTGTTTATCCGATGCTGACAACCAGCTGCACAATTGCATTTGTGGAGCGCTGTCTATCAAAGATGGCAGTGTTATAAATGTACTGGTGAAATTATTGCGGAGAAGAGCGATTGAATTGCAGTTGCTCTGATTACTTTGCATCGTAATGTAAAAGTGAATTAATCAATATAGAACTTCTTGCGCAGCTAACAATGTCGTCAATTGCTTAATTCTAAAAAGGCTACTTTCAAAATACGACGCTTAACTGATATTTTGTTCAGATAATGTGGCCACAATTTTTTTTTAGGCTAGCTGTCGCGCCTTGCAATGTGAGAAGTTGCTTATAAAAATATAGTTTCAGTGGAAACGAATCCACGTTACTTGGCGTGACACTAAAGAAAGCCTAAACTTACTTGTCATAACCTAGTAGGTATAAACAGCAGATAAAATTTAGCCTGAAACTGCAAAACGAAATGATCGTGATTGCAGACTGTCCTCTCGCCATGAAGCGAAATATTACAAAACAACTCCTGCGTGTGCGTGGCAGTGTATGAGATTCCAACAGCATTAGAGCTGGCATTGCAGAGGAGGAAATTCAGAAACACATGCGTTTGACGCAATATCAATTTTGAGTGTTCAAAAATGTGGATTGTTTCATGTCACTGCGCAGGTGTTATTTAGACAAGGCAGTAACATTGTTTCATAATAGTACTATGCAATGTTACAAGGGAAATGTAGGCTGTTGCTTGATCCAAAACACCCGCATTAGAGACCTGCAGTGACAGCATTTGATCTTTTACCAGCTTTTATTCTGAGTAACTGCGGTGCAAAGCGGTCTGTCATGACAGCCAAACAGACCCCCTAGATGCACCCCTGAACTAGGCTGAAACCTATTTGTCTCAAGTAACCTATTAAGTCCCAAGCAACCCTGTTATGCAGTTTGTTATCAATTCCCACAGGCCACAATCCAGCAGTCTCATGCACCATATTTGAAAGTTGCTTTTACACCAAACCCTTACCCTAACACAGAATCTAATCTTTAGGTGTGTAATAAGAAACTCTACCCTCACCTTAAGCTAACCCTACAAACCCAAGCAAATTTTGACTAAACTGCATACAATGTGACAGTCTTCAAAAACTACTAAATGTTTTCAACCACTTCATCAAAAGACTAAAGCTAATCTCTAGCTTTCAAGAGAAACGAACTGGTTACATTAACTTTTAAGCCTGCGTTCCTGCAAACTTGACTGACAAAGCAGACGGACATACCATTGACAACTAAAACTTCCAGACATGTCGGAGTTGGTCTTATGCAGTGTGGTGTAGCTTAGTAGGCTTACTGCTCTGGTGCTAAAGGATGCACATGCCCCAGTAAGATTGTTGTACAAATAGAGTGGCTGGATGGAGTTCGCTAACACAAAACTTTTAAATACACCTAACTAACCACATAAACACACCACATACCTGCACTCAGTCAGACCTAATTGGGGGACAAAGGCTGACAATCGGCCTGTTAGCAACAGGTTGGAAAATGTGACATATCCGACCATAGTAAGTAGGCCGTGTGCACTCAAGTAAGAAAACAACCTTTTTTGTTAAATTCAATAGGAAAATGTCAAATTTCGATTGTCCTTCCCTCCCTTCCGATGCCAACGTCAGCATCATTCATAGTGTCATATATTATGACACCTTGTTGGTCAAAAGCAGTTTGCTCAGTAAGTTACTCCATGTCATGCAAAACTTTTTTGATTCTATCCTCAAGTACTATTGTTCTACTTGAGGTTTTTATATCTGTCTTCCACATACTTTGACTGTTGTGAATTGATCAGTTGATACTGAAACTGGAAGGTGTATGTCAGTGATGGGCAAATTGTGGCACTTGATGCCAAAGGTGGTGGTCCATAAAGTTGCGCTGAAAGTAGCCCAGGTATTCTAAAAATGGCGTGCAATAATGAATAAAATACCTTATATGTTAAAAAGCAAATGGATTGATAGCAAGATTTGTCTGCAGAAATGTTTGCAGGCCATTTTTGTGGTTTGTGAGGGTAGTAAGCTTCACATCATTGTGACATAACGGCTCCAGTGACCTAAATTTTAATCTGGGTTGAATCATTTTATTAAGTAGAAGTGCTGTGTTAAACCAATATCAGAATTGATAATGTTAAATTGCTTACAAATGCTTGCAAGTTTTTGGTGAGCTACCTAAAAGTTTTGAGATATAATATTAATCAGGGCCTTAAGTGGTTTTGGATGTGTAGCAAAAATTACCATGTTCTTTATGATGACATAATTATCTGTTCAATTAAATTTTCTTGAAGACGAAATGAGCAAATGGTATATGATAATTAACACCTTCACTGCTGGGACAGTTCGCATTAGCCTTAGTTTTCAGCGTGCCTTAGCAACTGCACAATTTGCCAGGCGAATGTGTTAGAGAGCTGTTCAAACCCGCAAAAGACTTGACAAGTCTTCAAGTCACCACTGAAAAAAAATTTGGGTTTTGGGTTTTTTATGAGTGGCATTATAAGTGGGGAAGGTTTTTGGCCGTATTTGGCTGCTGGTACTGGGTCCAAACTGCTAGATTGAAGTATTTCGCTCAAGTTTTTATTGGAAACTAGGTTAGAATATGAGTTTTTTGAGACCTTGATCGACTTTCTAGCATTTGTGGTTCAAAAGTTATGGCCTAAAATACTGTAAACAAAATAATTAATTATCTAATTGGATTAATTACTAATTTTATTGTTTTTAGGTCATAACTTTTGAACCCAAAACCCCAGCAAGTCATCCAAAGTGTCAAAAGACTCGGATTTTAGCCTAGTTTCCAGTAAAAACTTGAGCGAAATACTACCACCTAGCAATTTGGGCCTAGGGTTAGATGAAGTCGACCTAAAAGGCCTAAAGCAACTCCACTTATGACGTCACTCACAAAAAAACACAACCAGAAAAATATTTTTTCACTGCAGATGCCAAGACTTGCCAAATCTTTTGAGGGTTTAAACAGCTCTCTAGCACAATCGTCGGTGGAGACATTCCCAAGCAAAAACACATGCAAATGCTGGATTTTAGCCTTAGCCCACCAGAAGCCAAGGTGTTAAGCCCAAACTTATCTAATCTGGAATTACTCCATTCCTGTGATAATAAAACCCACTTTATAAACCCAAAACCTGTAATAAACCTAATTTTTGAACACATTTCCTTAAAACTGAGTGAAAAAGCGTTGCAACTCACATTTCCATGTCTTGCTTTTGATGGTTTTACACTGCACTATGCTGCTGACCTGTTCTTAATTCAACTGTTTCGTCACAGATTGTTTATTTGTGCTATAGTCGATAGGCAGGACAACTGGTGCTATGTAGAATTTATTTTCAAAATGGCAAAGAGACATGCAGTTGAAATGAATATTGTTTCACCGTAATAAACGAAGAAAATTGCTCTTTGTCTGTAACTGTTGTGTACAGTGTTAATAGATTTGGCAATTTTTAGCGATAGTACAGTCGGCCATACTTATTTATACGCATGAGAGTGGTGAAAATTCGTCCCCCAGACCCCAGTTAATATCCCACCTGCTAAATAAGCCCAAATTTGCCCAGTCCTGAGGTTGACTTAATAAGCAGGGACTACTGTATTATAATACTGAGGCCATTATGATACTGACACCCCTTTGTGCCCAAGGCAGCTTGCTTGTAATGTAAAACTGCTCTAAAATTTGATAATTACAGACCCATGAGAAATCACACCACCTTGACTTTTGTACACACTTAATAGAATTGCACACTTAATAAAAATGTACACACTTAATAAAAATGTTCTAAGGTAAGGAGTAGAAAAAAACCTTAATGCTGAATATTGCAAAACAATACTGGTTCAACTACAGCAATACTATTTTTTTTTAATTTGATTTTGGTGGCNGCAATTAGCATCAGGCCAAAGCCTGAAATTTGCTTCTTGCTGAGGCGAATGCTCTTACCCAAGAAGTGCTACAGCGATTCACTCAATGGCTGTGGATTGAACACCCAACCTTCCAATTGAGAGGCAGACGCTTTACCACTGAGCTGTTACCACCCCTAATCATTTCAGTAATGCTGTGATATGATACAATAGCTGCTTAAAACACTTATCTACCCTCTGAAATTCAAATTGTGCTATGTATTTCCACAGTATAATTACATATGGTGAGAGGTTGTTAAACAAAAAAATCATGACTAGTGAACATTGTTAGGCTGTGATTCGTTCTCTTTGATAATACTTTAGTAGTACAGCTAATAAACCTTTTTAGGTAGTGGAAATTGTTTGAAACAATAAAACTGAGTTCAGGTAATTAGAATGTTTTAGTGAAAGTGTTTTTTAAAGGCTTTTTCATAAAATGGCTAGGGAACTATGATTGCAAAGTAGTGAACTTTAAATTTCGCATCACATGTATGGGAACATTTTAATCCCATTCAAGTATGTTTTGTATGTAGCCATAGTTTTTATGTGCCTATTTCATATATGACGTATTCCCTGAGAGGTGTACTTCTATTTTATTAAATCATATCATTTAAAGTTTTCTGAAAGCATTTCATAGAAAGTGGGTGCTAAGTTTGAAAAAATTGAAATTATCAATTTTCCTGCTTATACCAGTGCAAATGAATAAGTTTGGCCTATTTTTGCTTTACAGTAATTTTTGCAGTTAATTATATTAATACTTCTTCAGTGCCATTGGTAACAGAGTGTATTCCTTCTAATTCTGTGTGACAGTTTCTAATCAGATTTTGTTACTCCGATGTTAAATTAGAGTGTTTCTGTCCTAACTTCATGCATAGTTAAAATGACTGAAGACCTTGCATCAAGCCTTGCTAGCTACAAGGTGCAACTCACCCAGGTGGATGCTGCCTTGACAACAGACCCTGAAAATGATGAGTTGATGAAACTTAAGCAAGACTTGCTTGAGGTTGGTTTTTGGCTCGTTTTGCTGTTAGTGTTTGTCTTAGAAGGTATTCCAATTAATTTTTCGGTGTAGGTAATTCAATTGACAGAAGATTTGCTGGGAACTGAGACCGCCGCTAAAGAAGAAGGCACTGGCTCTGAACCTACCGCTTCCAGATCATCTCATCACAGCTGGAAGCCTGGAGATAAATGCTTGGCATTAAAAAACGATGACGGAAAGTAAGTGCGTTTGCAACTGTTGATTTTTGCTAAATATATGGCTTGCCGATAATGTTAGGCTTTTCTCAAAACTAATCGTTACGTGCCAAAAAGTTTCGCTTTCTGGAATTTTTTATAACATCGATACTGCTTCACAAGCAGCAAGAGCCCATATTCAAGATATTTTTCATGAATGCTAGCATAAACTCAATCTAAACAATGTTCAAAAACAAGACGCATGTTTCTTCAATGTGCCTTTGACTGATGGGCGCTCGTCGACGAGTTTGATACACCCGTCGACTTAGTTGAGCGCGTCGAGTAGCGAAGATAGTTGGAGAGGAGCGTCGGTATTAGCAGGTAAAGAATGCTGTCACATTTCTATCGAGCATTGGTGGAAGTACTACAAGTCCTGTTTTGTTGATATTTTATTCGTTTTCCTCTGTATCTACTAGCAGTGTTTGAGTTTGATACGCAACGCTTAATTTCTTCGCTACATCGGTGGTACAAATTTTCCATGTTCATAGTTTGCCAGCAAGGATAAAAACCTGGGAAACTGTCGAGCATTGGTCAGATTAACAGGATATGTTGTTCACCGTTGCATCCGAAGATACATTATTATTCATCTGTACGCTTGGGCGCAAAAATTTGTGTTTTGTTTTTAGCTTATTGAAAGCAGTCAAAAATGCACGTCTGTTGCAACAGCGCTAGTCGTCATTGGCTACTTCAAAGTGTTCTCCACTTGTGGGCCATGCGCTGTTGATATGTTTCATTTTGTGACAGATTCTACGAAGCAGTAATTGAAGACATCCTGCCCGAAAGCGAGACAGTGGCGGTATCTTTTCCTGAGCATGGAAAATCCGACATCTGTCAAATTTCAACACTCAAGCCTCTTCCTGCCGGCAGCGCGCCAGCTTTACCTGCATCGAGCCAAGCAAAGAGCAAAACTTTGTTAAAGTAGGAAATGCATGTTTATGGTGTTGGGCCGAAACGGTGTGCTGGATACGCCTTTGTTCGCTGTTGTAATCACGCTTCCCGATTGTGTTGAACCCCCCGCCCATCATACCTGGCAACAGGCCCGTAACCAGGGGGTGCAGGAGGGGAGAAGCCTCCCCTAGAATATTTTTCGCCCCCCTGGAAAAATGTGTTGGATATAGTTTGAAAATATTGGATATAATTCAAGAAATTTGGGCCCCTCAGAAAACTCTTCGCCCCTCCTGGTGTCCCAAGCTGGTTACGGGCCTGCCTGGCAGGGTTGTGGAGTCGCAAGGAGTTGGAGGTTTTTGGGTGGAGTTGGAGTCTTCACAACACCAGGAGCTGGAGTCGGAATTTTTTGTCCGACTTCGTCTCCGGAAGTCCAATTGGGTCATTTTTTGCATCACAGTGCTAAGCTGGGAATTGCTGTTGCAGTGGTACCATTTCTTTTGAAGCTTTTGTTGAAACAGATAATTTTTGCTGTGTACCACGATTTTCACTGATTGCTAGTTGCTACAAAAATGTTGACAGCAAAACTTCATTCACTTTATGTTGAAGGAGCCGGAGTCGGAAATCTTGTAAAGGTCGGAACTTTTGGAAAGGTCGGTGTTGTTGTCGGACATTTTACTTTTAATTCCGCAAACCTGAATTACCTGCTACCAATCTTTTCCGCGATTAGGTTACCTGTCTTGTGTGTGCAAAACACAACGCAGGGCATGCAACGCGCTCCTCTGCTTTAGCTTCGCTCATCAAATACTTGGAGAAAGTTAGTTTGTTTTGTGTTTGTTGTTGCGTCATCGCCAAGTTTTCTGATTTTGGTCATTGCAAACCACTTTCGCTGTCCAGGAAAGAACAACAGATTGCCCAACGAGAATACAGAAAGCGAAGAAACCAGAAGAAAAAACAACGCGCAAAAGAAAAGGAAGCCGAGTCGGAAATCGCAAAAAATAAATGGAAAGACTTCAATCGGCGAGTGTACTCCAAAACTTCCAAAGGGCGGGTACGTGCGCTGTTCAATAAATGTTTTGGTTGTTCTGCATTCGCACTTTTGTTTCCAAATTTGTTTTAGTGTCACTCTCGAAAAAAAAACCACTGTCCAAGTCATTCCACGTCCACATGTTCTGTCTGGTCCAGACCAGTCCCGTCGCCACGGGGGGACTTTGGTCGGTTTATCCCCTCAAACAAAGCTCCAAACCCCCCAAATTGAAATCTGAAACATTATAAGTTGGTGGAATTTTTGTCAAATTTGAATGTCAATCCCCCCTGTTGATGACTTTCTGGCGACGGTTCTGGTCCAGACGTCGTACCCTTCGTGACGTCAGCCAGGGTTATATTTTGCGTTGTGTGCTGAAACCGCAGCCGTACCAACGTTTCTTCCCTGTCTCATCGCAGGTGCGCAAAAGCATATTTGCGTCGCCGGAGGGCGCCAGCGGCATGGTCGGCGTGGGAACGTGCGGCGTCGCGGACAAGAAAATGACCAAATACGAACTGGGCGCGAAGTACAACGCGAGGCACCTGATCCCGAGGTGAATTGCCGGGCAATCACCGTTCACTTGCGATTCGACTGCTGTCGGTCGGCCGTTCAAGCCGCCGCGCGCGCAGATCGCGTGCAGCGGCTGAATCAGCGGTCAGACGTGACTTTTGGCGAGAACTGCCGGTCGCGAATGCGGTTTTCCGCCTTTCGCCTGGCAACCTGTGCTTGTTTTCTTTGTCTTAACAGGCGTTTTGCTGTAGGCAAATTTTTCCTGTTGCTCTTTCTGAAATTTCTTTTACCGTCGCGCGTCGTCTCGCAGGCGCAGCGACATGTTCCATCTCCAATTATTATTTACCACGCGCGAAGTGGCCATCCTGTGTGCGGCGTCATCTCAGCCCGATCGGCAACTTGCTCGCGTTTTGCTGCATTTCTGTCATGACGGGATTTGCAGTGGCGATGACATAGATCGGTTTGTACTGCTGCTATGCATCACTTCATCTGGACATTTTTCAAACAAAGTGACTTTAAAAAACGAAACAAAGTAATTTTTGACAGTAACGCTCTTCTTCGGACTTCGCGCAAGTTGACAATTTGCCCGGGCTGGTTGCACCTGAAGCCGCTGGGTTATCAAAGAAAAAACGTAGTAAAATACCATCGTTAAATATCATCTACACCCAGTGCATTTGTTAGTTGCTTGGTTTTTCTGACCGAGGCGGTATTTTTACGTCTCACTGCACATTTGGTCGCTTTTCGTCAATGTGCATTCGGGTGGGCAAAATTAATTGGGGGGAGTGGAGCTGCTCTGAGAAAGCACCGGTGCTCATACAAAATTGGGTCTATGTAAAATTATGTCATTCAGGTTTTACTGGTCGGGCCAGCCAGTGCATGCAATTAGAGACCGATGAACATCAGTTTATTCCTCTTACGTAATAATCGCTTGTCATTGCAAAGTTTAAGTTTATGAAACCTCTCTTGGCTTTAACTTCGCGCGTTTGGCCTTCACACAATCATAGCAGCTGTCGAACGACGCATTGGAAAATCTAACGCTCCGAAGATTCGGGCCTTGCAACAATATTTGGCATTGATCAGTTAACTCGGACGTGGTTTTTCCTTTCACCTTGTCTTTAAACAGCGTTGTGTTGCTGCACTTCAGTGCTGTGATCGCATCAAAAACTTGTTTTACGGTAGTCTGTCTGCAACAAGAATACTGTTGTGAAGGTTGTTTCAGCCAAGGCTGGCCGAGTGCAGCCCTTATGTATCTGAATGAAGGAATGCTTGAGCCACTCTCATATTAGCTACCGTTCTAGGTTGTCTGTTGCGCAAACCATAAAGCACGGGATCCGTTTTCGGTGTTGTGGGCTACAACTGGGACGAAGCGCACTTCGTATCGCTTGGTTGAATTGCAATACCACTAATGTTTGGTACATTTTTGAAGCAGCGACTTCGATAAACCGGGGAATGTTTCTTGATGCCGCCGACTTGATTCGGCATTCAAATAGTATTCAAGTAATAAATAATTGCAAATTGGGATTCGTGGTTGCAAAGGGAACAAAACATCAAAATAAAAGTGGCAGCGCGGTACGGTACCAGGACAACCACCACACACGACAACTGCCACCCCAGGATAACGCGTGCTTCGCATCACACGCAAACTATCAAATTCAGTGCGCGCTATCGCGTTGCGGCACGTGAAGTTGTCGAGGCACGGAGGTTGGGAACCACTGTGCTACGCTACGGTATTCTTGCTTCAGCATAGTACTGCAAAAGTGAGTTGCAATCAGGCCCCCATAACCAGGGGTGGCGCAGTACTGGACAAATGTATTGGATATATTTAAAAACTATTGTGCAAAGTTTAAAAATGTAGGCCCCTCAGAAAATTCTTCGCCACCCCTGGTGTCCCAAGCTGATTACAGGCCTGGTTGCAACATTGCTGCTGCTGCCCTGCAACTTGCAAATCAAAAGCTACGAAGGCAATGCACGGAAGTAAATAAATGTGATGAGCAGTTGAGCACGTGGAGTGAATGCGATGCAATAGTGTGCATGAGAGAATTTTTCTGTTAAAAAATCGAAAAGACTCACAGACTCAGATGTAAAAGCGATACGACATAATCCACCCAAAAGTATTAAAAGTTGTGGTGGAGGTGCATGGAAGTGCTCAGAGGACGAAGAAACCTTCGTTACGTACATTTGTGATTCAAAAATTTTTGACATGAAAGCAGCACCTTACGTGAATTCTACTGGCAAGAAATGTAGATAATTCAATAGTTCCTAAGTGGTAGTTTTCCTGAATGGCCAGGCCCGCAACCCGGCAATTTCCGCCCTGCGAAATTTTCAAAACCATGTTTAGCAGCCAGGTACAACAAGTTACAACCATTTTGCCTCAACCCACGAAGATATCAGCTGATTGCGGCCCTGTCCGTGAAGATTCTCCTCGGTGGCACTTGTCCGGATGTCTGGTCCTAGAACCCTAATACACAACCTTTCAGGTGTAGTGATTGCCGAATGACTGCACTTGCAGTAGACTTAGTATAAGGCTCTCTTGCACAAATGTTCCCACAGCAACGCCTTCCCGTGGTACCCCTGACATCGCAGAAGTTGTGTGAATGGCGAGACGGGTCTTCCCATCGGCCCCAAGTTGCGCCCGCTATGCATCTGGGGAGGCCAATGGGGGACAGCGCAGAGGGTGCTTCTACTCTGGGAAGACTTGAAAGCCATGCGGTCTTGCCATAAACAAGAAACTGGAACATCACAGCACAAACTGGTTGAGAAATCTAACGACATTTCCTGGATGCAGTTGGCGTCTCTTCGACTGAGCGTCATGGTTCTAACACTTTAGAGCTGGACGATGGGTGGAAACTTCTACTCAGGCGTTGAGCCGACAAAGTTTGTACTGGATGGAGTGGTAATACTGGTAATCCCTCAGCTGGCAAGTTGGCTAGACCAGGGGTGGGTAATTATCGGCCCGCGGAAGCATTTAGGCAAAATCTTCAAATACGAAAAAAAATTGGGAAATGTGCAAACTTAATCGAGAATTGCTTCCATTGACTTCCTTCTATCTCTATTAAAAGGTACAGACCTCCGGTAAACATGGTCTTCTAAAAGATGGTCTCTTTCTAAAATTGCATCAACTGCAGGCTAAACCCTAGCCCATTGTCTCCATATGATACTTGCCACGTGACCGCTTCAAACAATCGCGTTCGAATAAAGGCAAAAAAGCTCCACCACAGCTTTTGCCTCATGAAGCAAATTAAACTATCTATCAAATATACGTCTATAGGTACCATGTGTTCCAAACGCAGTTATAAAGTTGTAACTGTTGAAACATCAGTTCCATTTTGCAATCATAGTCTCACAGGCTTCCTCTTATTTATTGTAACTGAATGTTAATTTCCAATTTTTACAAAAGACTGATTAGAAATCTCCGAGGTCATCAGCTGATCACCTGTTTTATGAACATTCGTTTCTACTTTCAACCATGATTGTTAAATTAAGCCACAAATACACAAGGAAACCATACCACTTAAAACAAGATAGCATTGCACATAACATACTACCCCTTGCAATTTAATGAATGCAATATTCCAGCTGCAAAACAACTCAATGTTATATTTATGCTGCAACTATCAGGGCAAGCTGTCAACGTTATTCAGGATAGCTCCAAAATGGGAGCAGAGGTTCAATGGCGTACAAGGCGGGGGGGGGCAGCCGCCCCTCCGGCTTGAAAAATTCAGGCAAACTCTGTTTTCAGGGCAAGCACAACTTGCTCAAAAATCCTGCTTGATAAAAAATATTTCGATACAGGGAAAAATTTTAGGGCAAATTCTGTTTTTCAGGGCAAACGCAAGTTGTTCAAAATTCTGAATGATAAAAAATATTTCAATGCAGTGAAAAATTTTAGGGCAAACTCTGTTTTTCGATTTAATGGAAGCAATTGGTGATATAAATAGATATGATGCAAAGGAGATAAGTGCAGCCTCATTTGCTGCTGCAGAAGAAGACGAGTCAACGGATGTCACAAACAAAGCTCAGATCTCTGTCATTATGTGGCTAAAAGCGAGGTGGCTTGTGAAGTGAAGGAAGCGTTCGATGATGTGAGTAATGATAGACGAGCCGCTGCAATAGTTTTTAGTTGTCCTTCCTGTTTCCATTTATTCATGTTTGTTTATTTTACATGGCGTACAGGTACAGCTAGCATTATTTAGTCAGTTTTGAAATAAATTGGTTCGTGTTGTTGCGCAGTAGTGCGCGGCGTTAACCTGCGGCGCTGTGTGCAGACGTGTTGACATAGTTGCGTCATTCAAGCTTCCAAGTGTGGATGTGCGTTTGGGGACGAATGAAGCAACGGGGGATGCTGTCCGTTTGAGGAGGTCATCTTCTAGTAACAAATGGGGAGAACCCTTAAGATACGGCTGCGGATGAACATAGTCGTGCAAATGTGACTTCTTCGCCAATGCGTTTAACCTCCGGTTCGATTTAATTGTAGATGGGGGAGGATGAAGTGAATTATTGGTGTGTGTTGTTGCGCACTAGTGATCTGCAGCACTGCGCGCAGTCGTTCTTTTACTTTGCATATTTCACTGAAGCTCCCTGCAGCTGCCGATTTTTGTGGACGGAAGTGTTTGGCGAATTCGAAAAGCTAGCTCAGAGATCATTCCCAAACAGCTCCGCACAAAACATGCTACCTTAGAATTTCTCTTTGCCCACTGACTATAATTGCCAACCCTAAGTCTCACATCATTTGTTAATTACTGTGGGCTCTCGAGGCTCGAGTCCCATAAAGACTACAGTGCGAAAACATGCAGTCAATACCACTGACCGTTGCTGCCAGC
>JGI24021J15306_10008760_pt1 | contig 12463 bp, 8 predicted proteins | sample Ectturendosymbi1_FD_15306 | JGI IMG/M metagenome (IMG submission 15306)
TGTGAAGAAAAACAGAAAGTAGGCCTCTTCGCGTACCACCTTGAAGGTCTTCGCGTACCACTAGTGGTACGCGTACCACAGTTTGAGAACCACTGTTTTACATAAAGACCGGCAATCAGCTAGAGGAGTTCGCATCTCTAGAAGTCCCTCGCATACCCATTTCAGTAGCACTGTGTTAGGGTATGCTCGAATACAGTCGAACAAGACTGTACAGCGTGCATTGGTATGAAACTTCAATGAATAATTGAATAATCACCAGCTTTTGTACAGACTTGGAAATAGCACAAAAAACTCATTGGCGAAAGTTGTTTGAATTTCGTTGTTTAAAATTGTGTCCGGAAAAAATTTTTAAAATCCTCTAAATTCAAAACTTTAAAAAATCATCCGGAATTTTGACAGTTGGTAAATTACTTTTAACTTGAAACAATGTGCATGTGCTGTAAAAATGAGAACTGCAACTTTTGCAGTGGTTTGGTAGTTGCAAGAACGTAATGAAAAATTCCGTATAGCCCTTGTTTGTTGTCGTGAAAAGTAGCCATTGAGATTGTCGGGGATTTCGCCTTTTCAAACATGTTAACTCTAATCTTGTAGTACTAAAGATTAAGCCTGATTAAATTCATACGCCCATACTTTGTATAGTTACTCAAATATATAATCATCACAAATCATAGCAAAATTGTGTGGAACACCCTGTATATTACGTGGTTGCGCCTAGCCTCATGGCCTGAGATCCAGAAATGTAAAACACTCTTTAACATGATTCACAAGCGCTTTGAATAATAAAGCAGCTTTTCAATATTAACAGTTAGTTAAATTATTTGAAATTGAAGGTGTTTTACACGGTAGATAAAAGGGAAACGAACAACGCTTACGAATTTCAACACTTAGGTTGTAACGCACAGTGGCGTACGCAGAAAATTATCATTGGGGGGTTCATTCAATGGCAGATGGTGGTCATTTGTATTTGGTGTGCGTTGTTTGTGACGTCACCATTTGACGTCATATTCATGTCTTCAAGCGAAGTTTGTTGACATAATAAGCATATTCTTCTACACACACTTCCCTTATTTTTGTAAAAAATCAAGCCGCATACACTCGCCTTATAATAAAGTTTTTGTAAAATATCAAGCTCAAGGGGGGGTTTTAACCCCACCCCCTTTCGTACGCCCTTGGTAACGCAGTCATAAAGATCGTGCACATCTTGATCAATTGAAAAAAATCTGTCTTGCTTGGCAAAACATGCGGTTCAACTGAATTTCCCTGTTGAAAATACTTTTATGGGAAAAAAGTTTGAAGACAATTTACCACCATTACTCTCGTGGCTGTGGACCTGGTGTGATTACGATCAGGGTATCCGAGGTGAAAACCAAACCAGCCTGTTTTCACCTGGTAATTCAGGCCCATACTATGTATAGCCATAGGCAAAAATTATGCTCGTCCAAAATAAGCTGCTGATAATCCAAAGCAATTAAAGAATAAAATGTAACTAAAAAGCATTTTTCTGAAGATGCAGATCTGGACCGAGATGGTTTGTAACAACCAAGAGCATAGGTATGCGATTTGTTTGAAACGATAAATTCAAAGTACTGTGTCAAGTCATGCCAACCAGTGTTCCCTTTACCGTGCGCAAATGCGGATTACCGTCAGACCATTTGCGCAGTGAAATCTCATTCTCGCGCACTTGCAACATTCGAAATTTAATATCGTATATGTACTGCATAGCTCTTGTAACGCTTGAAATGCTTCACTGTTTGTGTTTCTACATGGTTGCGCACTTGCATGTTCACTAAAACAAACATTTGCTCAGTGTAAAGTTTTTGAGGGAACACCGATACCAAATGGCTAAGATGGAGTGTTTTTTTCAAGCAGGCCGAAACAATAGTTGCAAGCTGTGGTAATGGGCGTTTGTTGCTCAAAGAGAAATGTGCTGACTGTAGACGAGACTGTAGGAGGAAAGCACGATCGCGAGTCACTGATCAGTGAAAAAGTAGGAGGAACAAACGGTAAGATCTTTTAAAATCTATAGTATTATTATAATTAATAAGACTTGATTCTCATGTTAANATAGTGATTCCCAACCGGGGGTTCCCGGACCCCTGGGGGTCCNAAACAAGGTTTTTNGGGGACCGAAATGCGATTTTTGAGGGTGAGAGTTTGTATGTTTTTGGATTTNCTTTTTTCAAAAGAACTGAGATTTATGAAAGCTTGCAAGTGCTATTACTCAAAAGAACATTATTCAAGCTAACGTTNCTACTTNATCAATTTATTGCATGCATTGCTATTTCTGCTTCATGCTGCGGTTNCCACGCTGAAGATGGCCGGTGATGCGATTGTAAACACATTCNGACGTTTAAATGTTTATGGCGCAATTATGGCGAACTTGGTTTANGATACTACAGAACTCGAAGCTTCCTAGTGTTCAACCATGCAAAGGTACCAGAAATTGAGTATAAAAGCCCTGTCTATTATAATGGCCTTTGCAACAACACATTTAGGCGGATCTGGATTTTACTCTCTACTTCAGTTGAAAAACAAGTATCGGAACCGTTTGAAACCCTCGAACGATTTCGGCATGGCTCTGTGTAATTGTGTGCCAAGGCATGAGCGGATAATTTCAGAGGAGCATCAACAAAAATGTCACTACGTTTGCGTCTAATGAGCAGTAAGGTACGAAAGCTAAAATAATGGTTTCCTATGTATTATGAGGTGTAATTTGAAAAGTGAAGATACTGAAAAATCGGACTGTTTTTGTGATTTTTACGCTTTCTTTGAAACTAGGGGGTGTGAACGTCACTTTATTTTTATAATAGGGGGGCCAGTTTCGAAAAAGGTTGGGAACCTTTGTGTTAGAACTTTTCAATCTTTGTATAGTTGTTTACTTATTGGGACAGGTTATTTTTGTTTAAAAGTTTAGGACATAAGCCCTTTTGGTTTGTTCTATTTTATGAAGCATATAAACCACACTCAGAGTCTCTTTATTTTTGAGTGGGCAATGCTTTTTCAAACACCTCGCAAACAGCATTCTGTAAGCAGTTTACGAAGCCCGTGTAGCGGATATGGTTATTATTTCTCAAGAACATACCGGAGCAGAATCTCACTCTGTCCTGAAACTGACTTATTTTCAACATTAGCAATGTCTACGGGACAAGCACAAGCATGTGACAAAGCAATTTTGTAAAATTGTTGTGAATGTACAGCATGAAAACGTTTCACTAGGTTAGCATTGGCATAGTCATTGCACGAACCAGATCATTCGTATACGACCCATTTTAATCCACTGCTATTGTGATTAACATGTCATTTAGGCTTAAGCTGCATTAAGTATAGCAAACACGTCGATTTAGCAGAGTAAACTAACTAAAAAAGGACTAATGTTTTTGCCGATAACTTTGAGGTCTACTCATCAGTCAAAACTGAAGTAATTTGATTCCTAACAGCATAGGCTAGTATATAAATTGGGCTACGGCTAGATGAAGCTAGCTCGTACAGCCCTCAATTTTTTGAGAAAAATTTTACAAGTGTCAAGTTAATTGAAATGTGAAATTATAACATGATTTGTAAAAATGCAGCATGGATTTCGTGATCATTAGTGCAGTCGTCAGTTTATTGTCAACCAAAATACGCTGTTCACCGAAAATATTCCATTAAGACTAAAGGATAGTGCACATGCGCTTAGTGTTGGAAGCTAAAGTTGTACAATTGCAACACGAAATGATTTGAACGAGAAATCAAAACTCGGTTTCCTTTTATACTGATTCAGAACCGTCGCCAGAAAGTCGTCAATATGGGGGCTTTACGTTTGTGCAGGGGGGGCTTGACATTAAAACTTGACAAAAATTCCATTGATTTATAGTATTTCAAATTTCAATTTGGAGGGGCTTGGAGCTTTGTTTAGGGGGGATAAGCCCACCAAAGCTCCCCGGTGGCGACGGGACTGTACTGATTTCTCGCATATTATCAAGAACACCTGGAAATCTTTTTTTTATTTCTTCATAAAATTTTTGCACAAAACGTTTTTGAAAGCAAAATTATGTCGTCATTGTAGGCTATAATTTCGTTGCTCCTTCGATCTTCGCTTGTACAAAGACTTTCTCTAAACACAGGTGGAAAACATGGTGTGACCAGCGAAGAACATTCGTCGTCGATTCCACGAATCACTGGCAGGTGAGAAGAAACTGCCGTCAGGACATTTCATGGCTTCCAAGTTAAAAACATCAAGCAGCCATTTTGCATCACATATTTTGTTGACAGTGTTAAATTTCACAGAAGCCACTCTTGCATCAAGTGCTGCTAAGTTCATAGTAAATGTAAGAGTTCTGTCAACTTCACAAATACAGTACCACCAGTCCCACGATAAAGAGTGTCCACGATGCGATTGCCAGAACAGAGCAATGTAACCAGCGATTACTATAGAGTTGGATAGCCAGCTCATTGTCTCCGTCACGCGTAACTGTGCCGTTGCTCGAACCTGCCAACAAGCAGGCAAAAGCCTTGGCTTCAGTATTCTCACTTTTAGGGATTTTGTCCCTGGATTGACCCTCTATGGATTTTCGGAAAAGTTTGAAAATTTATAAACTTAATCATTTCGGTTTATTTTGCAAATCAAGTTTGGTTCAGTTTCTAACACTTACCATGGCGCTCTGATGTTATACTGCACCACCACAGATTTCGGGATTTTTATGTAAACTAGGGTTTTTTGGTACTTCTTGGGATTTTTGGAGTTGCATTTGTGAGAGCACTGCTTTGCTTGTGTGTGTACTATGGTGCAGGACAGGTATCATTGGGCGGTTCTGTAGACCTTACGCAAAATATACTACTCTGTGCCAGTTGCTGATAGGCGTTTTGGAGCCTGTAGAAGCAAACTTCTTTCATTTGATTTAGCTTATGGATGTGCTGCAAGTGTGTTTTATGGGTTTTGTTATAGGGCTCAGACTGCAATAGGCTAAGCTAATCAAGGCTACGCTTTAGTTTTTGCATTTTTAGGATCGGTTTTATCCGTGCTGTGTTTACTGGTTACACATTTTTTCTGCAAGATTTGCAGCACAAAATAGCAGATAATAGTAATACGCCTGTCCGATATGTCGGAGAAAGTACTTGAAAAGCTTGTTATTGTTGACTTAGGCTAGGTGATGTGCAGTCGAATAGCGAGTGTCCCAGTCTTCACCTAAGATGAAATGACGCCAGAATTGACCAGCGACGCAGCGGCCAACTTTGTGCAAAAGATAGACACCCCAAGATATTTTTCACAGAAACTAGTTTAAAAGTCATTGCCACACTTCTTTTTTTAGCACTACACCCATGTTACTACGTTACAATAAATTACAGAGCAGTATTTAGTTAGATTTTTATTAATTCCAACAGATTTGCCAGAAATTCATTGTATGCTTCAAAACATGGTTGTTCACGGTGCATGAATATTTATGGAGAGGATGTTTCAGGGACGCAGGAGCAGCGGTAGAGCACGGGGCATTAAACGAGTCGAGGGCACGAAAAACTTAGAAAAACCAAACAATCGTAACCAGTTATGCTTGTTTTTGTTCAGCATCAATGCTGACATCAAAAGTACTAACAGAAATTACAGTAAACCATACTGCATTTTATGGATGCGCGAAAAGCTGCAATAGGCTAAATTTGTTTCAACTCGATCTTGATAAACTATGAAATCACCTATGATACTGTTATGACAAGGCACCTCCGACCCCGTTGCCCCACTTTTGAAAGGGCAGGAGGAACTGCCTCCGTCATGCCCCCGCTCTCCGGCGTTCCTGGGATGTTTTATGGATCCACATTTTGGAACTGTGCAAGGAAGAATAGTGTTCCGTTCAGGGGCGGATCCATGGGCCGCGATTGGGGCGATCGTCCCCTTACCTCCCCTGATCTTTCGAAAGGTGGGGCTGGCGGCAACGAAGCCAACAGTGCCTTTTCATAGCAGTATCATAGGTCATTTCATGGTTTATCAAGATCGATTTGAAACAAATTTATTGCAGCTATTCACGCACCTAGAAACTTCAGAATGGTTTTCTATAATTTAAGTTATTATTTTTGAGGTCAATGTTGTTTCTGAACAGAAACAACATTATTTTGTAACAATTTTTGTTTTTTTATACTTTTACATTGCCCTCAACTTTTCCCCCCCTGCCCTACCACTGCCCCGGCCATATGTGTAGGAGCAGGCAAAAATTTATGAGTGCGAAGGATTTTTTCCGAAACGGTTTTGTACAACTTTGCCAACGAATTTTCTCCCACAAAGATTATGAAGACCTTTTTTGGTATGACCTCCAAAGAAAAAAAGAAAAAAAGGTCTTCATGTGTTTTTCTGCAAACGTTGGGTACCCTTTTTGAAATCAAAGAACGTTGGGCGCCATTTTTGCCCCGATTCTCAGGGATTTTGCTCAAATTTTGCCCGGATTTTCAGGATTTTTGCCCGGATTTTCGACAAATGAAAACTTTTGGGGGTGCGCTTGCACCTCCTGCAGCCCCACCTCCTACACCACTGGTCCCGGCGTCCCTGATCGCTGATTTGTCTGCTATCCGCGATAATTTTTAAGCAGGTTTTCTGCAGTAGCCTACTTTTTTGAAAAGATGAAAGTCAATTCAGGCGGAGATGTCCTGAGTTCAAACGTTGGCCAGTGTCGTAGGAGAAAAAACATGCTCTAGGAACGTAAAAATATATTATGCTTTTCGCTCGGTATAATATGCAGGGTTGATCGCAAGCATTCAACTTTTTTTTGTAAAATTGGTGTGACATCATTAATGGCGGGATTTACAACCCAATCCGCAGTGAAAGCGACCGAAGATTGGAGTTTTTGGAGAAAGAATTTAACCAAAATTTAACCATTTCCAATGATCGATTGGAAAATGGGTGTAAAATATCATTGTAAACCAAAACTTTTGAAATGCAAATATTTACGTTGCCAAACAACACACACAACGATGTCGCCATAAACCACAAAGGAGAGTCTTTCCTTCTTGCAACAAAAACTACATCGCATTGTGTCAAAAATGCTCCCGAGCTCCGACTGCCATCTCTGTCCAGTGTCTGTTTGTATTCCTTTACTCAAAATTTGCTGAAAGCACTTTTGGAAAATCTGGTGAGCGTTGCCACACCGCAGATTGATTGTTAAATTTATTTCCGAAAAAAATCAATTTTTTTAGCATGTCACGAAATTATTTTGTCTAAGTTTGCATGTAATATTTCGAGACGATGTGGAAAAAGGTCTCACAATCGGGTTCGGGATCTGGCACAAGTGGCACACGCTATATCCAGCATGTTACGCAATGGTGGATTGGATCGTAAAAAAGTTAGAGGACACAGTGTACGGGGAAAATTTGTGGACATCTGTTTACAATGATCCTCTTCTCAGGAAAAAAAGAAATAACCACGCTGACAAAAGAACGTTGAAATTTGCGAAGATTTCATTGCAAATAAACGCTTTTCTTTTCATGAAATGTCATACAGTATACCAGCAAAAAAATAAAGCTACGAAAAATCAAAGGTTTCCAAACTATTGAATATGAGTTGATGATGCCTACCTCGCAGGCGAAATATGCACTCTGTAAGATCATGTCTGATTCTTTGCTGGGAAAGGATTCCTTTCGATATAGACAGTGTTTCCAAAACTCTGCTGTAAATTTGTATTCTCTTAGTCAGCCTAAGCATGCGAAAGTGGTCAGTGAGCTGCCGTTTGCCCACACTTGTGATAAAAGTGAGCCCAAGTTTAGATATAGCAGTGGACGGTAAATCTCTTCCAAGCGTCCTAGTGAGACAACATGGCGTAAAGGAACTTTACATGTCGTTACTCTACTGATGATAAAAAACTTTTCAATACGTTTTTGTAGATATGCCAGAGAAGCCGTAGCTCAGCTTCAATCTAAAAAACTTCGACTTCATTTTCTGTCGTTTACGCAGCAGTACAGCATGTGCATTGCTAGAAGATGAACCTTGGAATTACTGGATCTGAACAGGAACAGCCGTTATTAGGATATTTATCGGCTTTCAGCTGCCTGAGTAAAGTAAGGTTGCAATGATTCATCTGTTTCAGGTAAAGAATATCTGTACCCAGTGGCGTAGCAAGGGAGGGGACCCGGGCGGCACTTCGATGACCAAAAATTAATTTTTGAAAAGAGTTTGTAAGTTCTAGTTTTTCGTTATTATTTTAAATGCATTTTTAAATGTTCTTCCGCTTTTCAATTTTCATGTTTAGAAGCTTTAGACTGGTAGGCTAGCCTGAAAGAACACGACATGTGGCTTTGGAGTGAGTGCATTGGTAAAATGTTTGGGGGCGAAGAGTTTTCTGAGAGGGGCCCAAAGTTTTTAAACTATGTCTAATAGTTTTATTTTACCAAGGGGGCGAAAAATTTTCCTGCGCCCCGTATTTACGGGCATGCGTAATTGGGGGCCAGTTGTGCCCCAGTCCCTACACCTTCCTCGACAGACAATGCCATATCAGCCATCTCGGTCAAAAGTCCTTTGCACAAAGGAAAGAGACCGCAAAACGTTAGGGCTCCAGTTGTTTTAGGTTTATATTACCCCTCCTCTCAAAATCTGATAAAAACATTTTGCATGAAATCATGGTAAATAGTCAAGCCTAACTTAATCCTTTTTCTCGTATCTTTGGTTTCTCAGCAACGCCCCAACTGCGCATAACATTCTCCTGGCACCTGGGCATTGGCGACGAAGATTTCGCTGCAGCGGCGATAGCCCAGCGGTAGAATGTCCGCCTCTCAACCGGAAAGTTGTGTGTCCAATTCACAGAGACTGAGTGACTCGCCATGGTGCTCCTTGGGCAAGATTGCCTAAACTGCATCGGTAAGAAGCATATTTCAGGCGTTGGCATGCCGCTAATTGCCGTCGCCGAAATTATAAAAAAACATTTCTTGGCATATCTCCTGCTATTTTTTAATGTTCAGTGGGATATTTTCAATAACTGCCAAAAGCTGTAGCCCAGTTATTAGGTGGGCCTGTCAACATTACGTTTTGGCGGTTAAAGTGAAGAACTTCGCAAAGATAACTTTTCTCAGTTTCAATACAACTGCTGTTTTTCTGCATGACGTAATGGTGCAGGAAAATGACGTTCTTGAAGAGGGGTAGTGCAGTTGGTGTATTTTCGTGGGTAACTTTGAGTTCATAATCAGATTGTAGGTTTCAACTACAGGTAGAGTGAATAAGAGCCAGCCGATAGGCAACGTGGTTTTCGTGAAAGCGCCTTTGTTCAACGGTACACTTTAAACATTGGCAGTCATAGAAAAAGTTATTTCAACAAGAAAATTTTTAAAAAGGTGTTGCTCTTATTTTCATGAATTTGAGGCAAGAAGCTTAGTCTGAAAACCTAACGCAAGGGTAAATGATATGTTCAGATACGATTGTGGTGAAGGCTTTTATTAATAAGAGCTTTAATCGAAATGGTTGCACAGCTTGGCAATGGCTGCACTGAATAAAGTCGTTTATCGCAATAACTGTCGAACCTAAGACGTTGTAATCACTGCTGAGCATCCAACAGGCCTATGTCCCAGCTGGCATGGTTTGGTAATACAGTTTTCGAAATAGACGTCTGTTAGTAACCAGTCCCGTCGCCACGGGCTTAGCACCCCCAAAAAGCTATTAATCCCCCAAAATTGAAATATGAAACACTATAAATCAGTGAATTTTTTGTCAAATTTTAGAATGTCAGTCCCCTGCACAAACGTATTCTCCCAGTTGAAGACCTTCTGGTGATGGTTCTGTTGGTAATGAACAAAGGCAAGGAATAACGCTATGCACGTGTGATTGGAAGAGGTCCAACACCACAGCTAGATCATGTCACGATGAAGAGTGCAAGCAAGCGCTTCTCATCCATAGCCGGTTTTAAACCTGTTTAAAATATTTTTTCAAAATGTGTCCCTGCACCAATAGAGGGCTCCGCGCAAGTGCCCACAGAGTTAACGTTTGAAGTCTTCTAGATATTCTAAGAGGATTAAACCACTACTGAAACGTGAAGTGAACAATGAAACGTTCTTTACATCACTGAGATCATATTATGAGATTGATTATATGGCCTGCTATACGCAGTATATACACTGTTTTTAGTTAAACACGAGGATACTACACGAAATAAGATACATAAATGTTTACGTTTGTAAAGTAGGTATGCCGCCATTACATCCCTTAATTTTTCCGTTTGATCCACTGGAATGAGTAAACTATTAAAATGTCATGCGGTGAGCTTACACCGGACATTTTAAAACACACAAGGAGGAAAGTTTGACGAAACATGTGGGGTTCGTATATGCCCATGCAACGAAAGTAAAAAATAGAAAAATTAATGATGAGAAAGGTGGCGACAAACAGAAAAAGCAAGAATCATAATTGACAATTAAAAACAAGACATATTTCAGTTTGTTAGTGTTTGATTGCGATTTTGAAGATGCTTTCTTAATCCTTACGTCTTTTAAGAACGATACATGAACTTCCACTTACAATTTTTGTAAGCAAATTTGAGGGGTTGAAAGGGCGGCGCTTTTATGGTCGGCCCCGGGCGGTACTTAGCCTTGCTACGCCACTGTCTGTACCCACATTCACATCGGAAATGTCTATAGCTTCAGCAGCGCATTTTCTTTGGTTTCGGCGGCGCAATAGCTGTCCTGAAAAGTTGAAGATCAGTCGACACTATTTTTGCTCGGAAACAGCATTTTTGGCATGGACCTATAGAAAAAGCATACGGTCTTCAAGCACTGCAGTTAACCTACAAAAATCAAAACAATGGGAAAATATGCACCATAGGTGTAGGAGCAGGCAAATTTTTGAGGGTGCGAAAGTTTTTGCCCGAATATCCCCAAACTTGCCCGAAAAGTTTACGGGGAACTCTTTGTGAGAATATTTCCTCCCACACGTATCATGAACACCTTCTTTTGGAATGACCTCCGAAAAAAAGATCTTCATGTGATTCTCCACGCGTTGGGCGACATTTTTTCAAAATCAAATAACGTTGGGTGATATTTTTGCCCGTATTTTCAGGTAGTTTGCCCAGATTTTCAGGTTTTTGCGAAAGTTTTCGTAAATTTTGCCCAGATTTATACGGATTTTCGACAGATCACAAGTTTTGGTGGTGAGCTTGCACTCCGCCTCCTGCGCCACTGGTGTGCACATGAAGGTTTGCAAAGAACGCAGTAGCTGATAAATACGCGACGCTGTACAGTTTTTACAATGCTTTGCCCTGCAAATGCATACGCGGGATAACCGGCACACTGGTGCATGAATAAAACAATGAAGATGACAATGGAGTTGGCCATCCATTTTATAGTAATTACTGGAATGATTCTAGTCATCCGCCTAATCTTCTACCCAGAGAAACATCGGCAGCATGCCGGAGAGTGTTTGTAAAAACTTTATACATTTTTTCACACCACCAGTAAGACGTTCTAAATTAAAAGGGTAATTGAATATGATTACGCATTGACGGAGTAAACTTCTCGCATCTTATTTCCCGGTGTCAAGCGAAATTTCTGACCTATTTATTGTTTGCTAGTTATTTTGCTTCTCAGAGTAAAGGAATAAAGTTTGGCAAATTACTTTTTCGATGTGTGTTGTGTAAATTAAAACTTTTTGTTTAGATGTCAGATACCCACAACAATCTATGGTAAGGGGGTAACTACAACCACTGAAAATATTAGACCTCAATTATTTTTCTTTTTCAAACCCTAACCCAACACACTTACCTAAACACCAAACCCTAAGCCCTAATCATCAGTTTTCTCAGCGTATTTGACATGTAGAAAATCACTCTGTGCATGCGCAGATGGCGTGAAGTCAGTAATTTCGTACGTCAGAAATTTCGCTTGACACACCCTCTGTGTATCGTTTGCATGGAGCATCTGTTTGTTTTTAGCAATAATTGCGTTTCAGCTTAATGTACAGCAGATAAATGCGTAGCCTGCAGCACACGACAAAGCAAAAAGCACGTAAGCTTTTTATCTACAAAGGCCTGAGACTGCGAAACGTATAACAGCACTATATGCGTTAATGACATGAAAGTTTTGAGGGAAACGGTAAATATAACGATTTACTTCTTGAACGAAAATGAGAAGCGAGCAAGAGAAAACACTTCATAAATTATATCTGGACTTGACCTCCCATCTCAATGGTAATGGCTTTATTTTGAAGACTTTTTCTCTTGTTTAGAGCAAAAAAAGTTCGTATTGGTGTAGGGACTGAGGTTGTTGGTTATTGTAGAGGTCCCTACTAGCTGAGGGATCAACCTAGTTGTTGCAGGAGCACAGGTCGGTCTCCAACTAAGCAGCCTGACGTCTTGACGTTGCCAAGCCAAAGCAAGGCAAATTAAAAGGCTCTCACCACTTTGTCCGCTAATAACTCTCCAGTAGTACTTTAAGTTGACTGCTTCTTTCGATTATATTCAGATATACAACAAAAACTCCAATAAACTTGAGCGTGAAGTCAGAAACACGTAACGTAACGGTTCGATGTAGA
>JGI24021J15306_10008762_pt1 | contig 12462 bp, 9 predicted proteins | sample Ectturendosymbi1_FD_15306 | JGI IMG/M metagenome (IMG submission 15306)
ATAGTGCACCGCGAAGGTGTGCTGTGCATTTTGCTGGTTGTTAAACTTGCGCCGCAAGCTGATACAAGGTCGAATCGAATGTGAGTTTAGGATTAGCGGACATACAGAGAAATCTGAAGATTTCGAAACATACAGAAGCTAACCACTTACAGTATTTCAACAGTGCTTTAAAGCAGTGGTCGCCGCCATGTGGCCCGTGTGGCTTGTGTGAATTATTTCCAAGTTTTTGTATTAGTTTGAGAATATTATTGACAATTCAGCTGCTGAATGATTTTTCAGCAAGCTTAAACTTGTAAAAAATTATTTGCGGTCTGCTATGTCACAAACTCGACTTGTTGACCTAGCAAAATTAAACATTGAGTCTAGCATGGCCAGACAAGTTGCTTTTGATAGTGTTATTAGAAATTTTGAGAATAAGAATACCAGAAAATCGCGTATATAATAGTTAAATGATTTTTTCTGATTTTTTCCTTGATTAGATTTTACTATGAACACTTAAAAGTCATGTTTAAAAAATGGTAATATGGTCACATATATTGAGTGCCGTTATGTTTTAACGTAATGTTTCATATAATCAATAAACCAGCAGTTGAAGTATGATGCACATTAATTAGCCTCAATTTTTATTTATTTCAAAATAATTTTGCAAGTTTTAGAGGCCCCAAATGTGTTTTGTTCCGCCTAAAAAAATTTCTCTTGGAGGCCTTATACTGGCTCACTGCTCCCCTTGAATATCCATCTGTTATATTCTGCTCTCAAGACTAACGATCGAAGAAGAGTCAACACCAGATTTCACACAAAATCACCATGGCTGTTTGGTGACTAGTAATGGTTTGCCTGCTAATTATTTTTTATATTTGCTCTCTGAAACTGCGTAATAAATGCAATATTAACCAAGTTTGTGTGCTGCGCTGACAGTGACGTGCTGTACATTTCAAAACTGAGTCCCTTCTACCTGGCTTCGCATACCCACAATCCACCACTCTCCCAAGCTAGTGGTGGAGCATGGGAAATATTGGTAAAAACTGTCAAGAAAATCTTGCATTCTCTTGCTGGCGAGCGTTCCCTGGATGACGAAGCCCTCCCCCACTCGTTGATGGTCGAAGTCGAGGGTATTATGAGCAACCGACCGCTAACGCCAGTTAGTGACCATTCCCAAGGCTTATCCGTGTTAACTCCAGCGTCTATTTTTACTGGCAGGCTTGCTTTCTCACTTCCCGCCGGCGTCTTCTTAGAAGCCGATGGTTATCGACGTTCGTGGCGATCTGTGCAATTCCTGGCTTATTGCTTCTGAAAAAGATGGATAAAGGAATATCTTCCTCTGCTTCAGCACCGCCAGAAGTGGCTACAACCATCTAGGAACCTTCACGTTGGTGATGTTGTTCTTTTGTTCGAAACCAGCAGTAAACGTTGCTTTTGGCCCAAGGCTTTGGTGACAGATACTTTCCCCGACAAAACTGTATAGTACGCGGAGTTCGATCTAATGAACATGAATTTGTAGTTGGCATTTTGTATGATCGCCAAGACGTAACAGTTATCTAATAATAATATTGACTGCTGTAATACCTACTGACTGCTACGTCGGTCTCCTACCCCAAAAGCATTTAAGCGCAATTGACTTAGCTAAATTAAAGTGTGTCATTTTCATGAAGGTCTAATTCGTGCGAACTTTTCAGCTGTTCAGCAGGCTGTTAAGTCGATCGGGCTGCTATATGCCATTAATCTATTTGCTTTGAGTGCGTACTCAGTCATCACGTTGCTACTGTATGCTACAACTATTTTGCTCATGGAGCTCTATCATTTCGGGCCGGTATGTAGCGTTCTCTCGCTGAATTCTCCATGTGTTTCTTCTGCTTCGCCATTACGCGACGTCCCTGCTGGATTATTCTATGCCTCTGATTGCTATCTCGAACAAGTCGAGAGTTGTGTGCCACTTTTGCTCATTTAAAAGATAGAAGATCTTTTGTCTGGATTTACGGCAGCATGAGGCTCCGTCCCTTAATATTTTGGTTAAGCACTCTCATGCATTGGCAATCTTCCACGTGTACTGTGAATTCGAATAAAGCCTACACAGGGTGCATTAACTAATTTGTTAAGTTTGTCTTGCTGTGGCACTGGTCAAGGGTCAGAACTCTACAATGCACAAAGGCACACATGAACATCACCCCATCTATTCCTCACTCACACACACACCTTTGCTCAGCTACATTTGTGAATATCATACACCAACATGACATTGACAGAACTTTGCAAGCCATTTATTGTTATGCATGTTATTTAGTGGGACTTCTGGTAATTACGTACGAGCTGCATGAAACCGGGCAAAGAACCGCATGCGGCTCGCGAGCCGCGGGTTGGCCACCCCTGTTATATGTGGTTGAAAACAATGCTCTATGTACACCTACTTGAATAGGTGGGCGAAACGTCGGCTAAATAATAATTAATCGCCAGAAGATCGAATCTATCTGCTTGAATCGGAACCTGGTGGCAAACACTACGCAACAACGTGAGTAGCAAAAGAACAGCATTTTTGGAGGTGACTTTTAAGTTGGAATTAAAATTATGCCGTAGCCAAACTTAGATGTTGAACAGCACCACTGTGACGAAACATTTCTTTATGAAGGATTCCTTAAGGAAATTGGAATGATGACGTAAATATCACTGTATACTTTGAGACTTCGTATTTCATATGAAATCCAGAATAACTTCCAGTGCGATAAATGAAAAAGAAAGAATTCGAGAGCAATTGTTTTTACTTAAGGGATGAATGTAATTCTGAGTGGTATTTCCTTCGAAACTGTTTTCCACACAAGCAATTAGAGGTTATTTTTATGAAAACATTCGTTTGTTTAAAGTAGATGTTCTTTACCTTTTTTCTACCACGCGCCCTTGAAGTGATTGTCCTTTATGTCAACCCCCCCGGACAATAAACGAGTTGTACAAGCAAAGGATTTATTGGTTAATTTCTTGATCAAACTTTTCATATTGCAGAGCACATAAGGTCTCACGCCCCCGTTGAGATCTATTGACGCCCCCCTCGGGAGGCGCGTCCTCCTTTCCCGCGAATTTGGGTTTGTTTTTTCTGAACTTGCGGGTTATTTTGGAGACTTGCGGGTTGCTTCGTTTTGGACTTGTGTTTTGCAGGTTTCTGTTTTGCAAATTGCTTGTTTTCGACATTTTATGGATAATGTTCTGTTTCAGTGTACTGCAAGACACACATGGGCATGTTTTCGTGTCAGTTTGCTTATTTTGGGCTTGTTTTCTCACATTTGCCTGTTTTTTGTTTGTAATTTACTTGCATGTCTTTTGTTTTGTTGAATTTCCCATGAAACGCATTTTGGGCTTGTTTTCGGTTAAATTGCTTATTTTGAACTTGTTTTTTCAGATTTACTTGCTTGATTTTGTAAAATAACCTGGCATCACTGGTTGTCTATAATGAATAATGGACCTTTGCTATATATGCCAGTGCTTCTTAACCTTCGGTTTCATTCACCCGGCCATCGAAAGATGCATTCCCATTCACCCTATGCGAATGGATGTCCCACATGACAATAATAACCGCATTAGTATATACAGTGTTATTGCTCAGTTTGATTTTTGTACAAGATCTACTTAAGCTAAGTAACTCATTTAAAGACAGCCGAATCCACATCAACTGTCAAAAATAGGAAGTTTCGAAAGCAACTGATGCAGTCATCTGATGTATTTAAATGAGCAACGACAACCTGAAAACTACGCTGTGCCAGTAGTGTGTAAAAGTGTTATTTTAAAAAAACATGCTTTAGAACTATTTCAGTATAGTTATGCTCTCTTTGATAACCGATTCGAACTGAATAGTGACCTAAAAGCAATTGTAGAAATTACCCCGCCAAACATCAGTCCATAACTGTAGGCCANATTGTCAAATTGCCAAGCAACTTCATGCAGTGTGTAGCAAAGTTTTAGCATGATATGCATGCTGTTGGCAAATGATCGCCATTTCTCGCCGGATAATATTTGGAAATATTTAGCATTATATGTAAGTAAATCGCTTGAGTAAATCACTGTCGTGCAAAATGCTTGTGTACAAATGCCACTTTTGCTGCAACTTTTTTTAAAAGTAAATGCGTATTTCCCACGATTTTATTGCTAAAAAACTTGCCCTAGTTATGGGTTTTTAGTAGTTTTCGGACAGGTGCGGGTTTGAGACTAAATAAATGCGGAGCGGGCGCGGTTGGGATGGTCTGCATGGCGGGTGCGAGTGCGGGTTAGCTTGGAAGTGTGGCAGTGTGCGGGTGGGGGGCAGGAGCGGGCAAGATTTCTCAAATTCATTCGGGTGCGGAGCGGGGCGGGTTTAAATTTTGCGGGTGCGGGGCGGGAGCGGACAAAAATTTGAACCCGCGCAGGGCTCTAGTGCAAGGTGAGCGCGTTCGGTTAAAAGACAACATTGGTAGAATACGTTTTTTCCCACGGCACGATATTTCCAAGTGGTTCAGTTACGCTAGTAATTAGTGATGTCTGGTAAAAAACGTCCTGGTAAACCAAAGCTGCCAATAATTTCGACATATATGGTTGCAAGATTCAGAACTTAAAAGTTAGCTCAATGCCTACTGAGTACTGCCTATCCTGCTGATTCACGAAAAGCCTTTTGCGAAGTTTGCAATAATGCAATCATAGCGAAATATTGTGAGCTTAAAGGCATAACTGATAGCAAAAGCACTCTGATAAGACTGAAGATCTTTTTGCATGCTCCCTAATGTAACACAAAGTTTCAAGTTACAAAGTCCAGACTTAGAAAGTTGTAGGGCTGAAGCTATGTTCAGATTGTTTATCGCTGAGCGTTATTCTACTGTATAAAGACATGCAACCATTTGAAAGAGATCGTCAAGACTTTGTGTCACACAAAAAACGAGGTAAGCTGCAGTTACGTTGCTCAAAATGTTGACTGAAAGAAAATTGTGGGCCGAAAAGTGTGTTGATCAAGACTGGCATTTTCAGCTCATGCCTATTGAGAGCGAGTGCAAGACGAAAAATTAATATATTGTAAAACTTTATAGGTTTTTTTAATCATGTTAAAAATAACAGATATTTTCACAGAATTTCACCGCTTTTAGCAGATTTTAGCTGAAAATTTTTGACAAGACTTTTAGCAGAATCTAGCAGTTTTTTGTGACACCATTTAGCAGATTTAGGTCACAACCATCTGGCAACACTGTTCGTCCTTCTCACGCTATAAGAGGCTAACTCAGCCTTGCTACTGAGTTTCAGTTAAGAGGAGATTAGTCAGAATCTGGTTGAGATGAGTTTAAGTCTGTGGCTATGAGAATCTGACTGTTACGCAAATAACTGCTGATGAACTCCCACATATTTTCAAATTGCCCTGCTGCGGCCCACTCCGACTTTACGGAAATTTTTTGATGGACACTTGTGTCCGATACGTAGGCTAAACATAATGCCCCAGTTCAGGGACTAGAAAGGAACATTAGTTAGTCCTCGAAAAATCAGAAGTTAATATCGTTACCGTACCAGTTGAGCAACACATGTAAACGCATGAAAGAAGAGATTTGTTAGTTATTTATGTAGAGTAAACTTTTTTCTGTCCTGTGTTTGATTGTAGCACGTTTAAACGTGATTCTGGTCTTGTACATGTAACATATTATATTGTAACATGATTCATTTCAAAAGCAATTGTCGTTTGCAGTTGCAATATGTTGTGTGATTTTTTTTTGTAAGATTTACAATTTGGTCAGCCAATACCACAGTATGTATAAATTATGGTAACGTTATTATTTCAATGTTTTGATATTCTTTATAATAAAAATAAACCAGTATAGAATTATGTTATGGTCTTTATGATAATTTATTGTTTCATTTGCTGAAAAGTTTTTTAAAGCAAAAGTATACATATATTTTCTGTTTTATAACATATGAAACGGCGTTCCCACACCTTTTTCACGTTTTACTTTAAAATGAGTGGGAAACTGTTTTAAAATGGCTATTTTTTGGATGCGTTCTCACACCTTTTTTGTTAGCACCACTTCCCTGGTTTTCACCCCAACAAAAAACAGCAACCAAGGGCGTTAGTTTTTTGAGTGTTCACTAGTGGGCCCCTTTAGCTTAGTTTCCCCTTGGCTCAAACCTCTAGTTACGCCACTGAACACGGTACTATAGTTCAGCAACACGATCAGCATTCCAAAAAGTGACAAACGTACAGCGTGAACACACATAACGGCATCTGCTGTTACAAGTAAAAGTCACGAACTTGGTAATAAGTAATGACAACATTCAAGATTAGCCGACAATTTAATACTGATAGCTATTAATTGACACTTCTGTTAATCAAACGAATAGCTTGCATGCAAGGTTGATCGAACCGGGGGACCGCATTGGCCCATTAGATTCCTCCCACATTTGAATCGAATTTTGCTTAAATAGGTTAAAGCAACACAATTAGTATTGGATCTGTTGTAAATCAAAGCGTTTAATGAAAAATATTTTCCATAGTTTTTTGACGTGCATTTGTACCCTCGCACTTTGAAAAACGTTCCCCCACCACTGTTGTGTGCACACGAATAAAATAATAATTCTGCTAAACTTCATGAACCGCAAAACTGCCCATCATAAAACTAAGTCTCCACAGCAGTCCTCCTTTTTGTATTCGGCAAAAACTTTGCAGAGATTTGCCTGAAAATGCAACTTTCTAACATTATAAACTCACATCTTCAAATTTTACGCTGTCTGTTTCTGAATACGTGACAACCAACATTACAGCAAAGCCGGTTACATTTTTCCATGCCCGTAACTAGAGGGAGCGCAGGGTGGCGAAGCCCCCTAGAAAATTTTTCGCCCCCATGGAAAAATGTGTTGGACATGGTTTAAAAATGTTGGACGTAGTATAAAAAATTTGGGTTCCTCTCAGAAAACTCCTCGACCCGCCTGGTGTTCCAAGCTGGTTGCGGGCCTGATTCTTGCACGAAACAAATCATGGCTGTAGTGTGGTTTCTCACACGAGCAGCTGTTAAAATCTCATTGTTTCAAGACAATTACCTTTCTTACAGTATACCACACAGGGAAAATGTCGGAGAGAAGCAGTATCAATCTTTCGCGGTCTCCAGAAACTTGCAAAAAGCTAAAAATCGTTTCATCGAAGCTAATATTTATAAAAATATCAGCATCAGTGACACCACACCAAACTCTGTTTCAACATCAACTGGGCTACGTGTATCTAACATGATAAGCTCTTCACACAATGTGACAAACGTCACTTTTAGTTTTGAAACCTATCTAAATGCAAAAACAAGATGAAAATGTGGGGGGACATGGCATATTATATCCTCCCGTCTGAAAAAGTAGGGGGCACGTCACCCGTGTCCCCCACCTACTGTAATTGCGCCCATGGCTATAGCCATCAAAACCAAAATGGTGACTTACTCAGAAATGAAGATGACATTCGTGACAGATGGAGGAAATATTTCAAAGTTCTTTCAAACCTGCAGTCATTATGACACCATTGGACGTACAGGAGGTACATTTGGAAGAGGAATATACTATCACTGCAAACGATGTTTTCCTAGACTTCAAAACAATGAAGGCTGGAAAGACTGCAGGCTCTGATGAAATCCTACCTGTGATATCCAAAGCCTTGAATCGAGAAGGTCTAATTCTGACTCGTGTGTGTTAACTGGCATGGCGTTCTGGAAGGGCACCGAAAGGTTGGCAAACTGGGATGATCTTCCCCACACATAAAAAGGAAAAAGGATAAAATGCACTAGCTGAGCGAGCATGTCTGTACTTGTCCTTCCATGAAAAGTGTATGCCAAGTGTCTTGAAAAATGATGCAGTGAAATAATTGAACCAAAGCTGGAAAATACCCAGTGCTGTTTTCGTCCCGGCCGTAGTACTACAGACCAAATTTGCACTTTCGAGCAAATTTTCGAGATATGTCAGGAGTATGCCAATGACGTCTACACATGGTTGTCGACTTCGAGAAAGCATGCGACCGGGTTCCTCATGAAAAAATTCTGGGAGTGTTGCAGGAGTACGGTGTTAACCGCTACCAGTTACTGGCCGTCAAGTCATTGTATTTCAACTCAGAAGTTTGTGTCCGTGTTAATCACAACCGTTCACCGTGGGTGTTGGTCTAGGGCAGGGTGTTGGTCCCGTGGGTGCTGGTCTAGGCCAACTTTTGTCTTTCCACGTATCCCTTCAGCATTTCAATAGATAAGCATGCACCCCTTCAGCATTCCGACAGATGAGCATGTACCCCTTTAGCATTTCGACAGATGAACATGTACCCCATAAATTTCTTATGACAAAACATTTTATCATGATTGGTCATAAATGTATTTNACAATAAGCATATAATATTTTTTTTAAATAATATTCACTGATATATGTATAAATATTTGGAAATGAATAATACGTAAACATATTTTTCTGTTCTATTGCTAACCTTAAATGTACCCCTTCGGAAGGGCAAATGTACCCCCGGGGGTACATGTACCCCAAGTTGGGAACTCCTTGTCTAGGGTAGCCGTTTGTGAGTAGGCAAAATTCGGGACACATTCCCGCCTTGCGTTTTGGCAAAAAAATAAATTAAAAAAGATTTAAACCTTGGAGGGAAATTCAACGTCCACCCGAAACCGTAAGAAATGACAAAAATCACGTAGCAGATAGTCGGACTTTATTGCAACTAATAAAAAGTTCCTTAAATAACAACAGTTTGGATTGTACAGCACTGCTCATCTTTTCTTTGCACTAACTTGCTCATGAACGTTTTAGCTACTTCTTCCTTTCTTGCTCACGAACATTTTTAGGGGCTATAGAACGAATGACACAGACAACCTCTGTGCCATAGCAATAGCAACAAAGCATTGCAATATTGCATAGCTATTATTCTACAACACCTACATTCCTACAATTATGAAGATAGAAGGCAACCTCATAGCAGAAACTTTGACACCTTCCGTGCGGTGAGTTTTCTGCGAAATTTTGAGCAGAGTGCGGCGCTGGTTTCTATTATAGACCGTGTTTGATTGTCTACTCTAAGCACTACCTATACTACAGATAAATTCGGGACATACGTCAGTTTTTAATGTTTTTTTCGGAAGGCAGATTCTAGCACCAAAATTCGAGACATGTCGCGAAAAATCGGGACGCATTGGCAGGCCCGCAACCATGGGGCAACCGGGCAATAGCCCCTCCGAAATTACAAAAACATGCTTAGTTGTTAGTTAAAACAATAAGTTACAATCATTTTGCCACCACCACCCTGAAAATATCAACTGGTTGCGATCCTGCACATTGCTAATCTTATGTTGGACTCCGACAAGGTGTGTACTGTCACCACTCCTCTTCATATAGTCTATATGAATTGGATAGACAGTAACAGCCGAGTCAAGGAAAGTGTTACTCTTGGAAGCTGCAAGATCAACCGTTTGCTTTTTCGGATGATCTGGTGCTGCTTGCTTCTTGACAGGGGCTTCAAAATGCACTTGACTGGTTTGCAGCTGCGTGCAACCAAGCGGGGACGAAGATATGCACTAGAAAAAACTGTAGGGCACCATGTATCTACAGAAACCTAAGCCATTGCGCGTTGCAAGTAAGCGGCAATAAACTGCAGCAGGTCGATAAGTTCAAGTACTTTAAGGTGGTATTCGCGAGTGACGGAGGTCAGAACAAGAAGATTGATAGACCGATTGGTGAAGCAAATGCAGTTTTGTCTGAGTTTTATCGCTCTGTGTTCGCAAACCGGGAGCTTTCAATTCAAACACCACAAAGCTGTCAATTTTTAAATCAGTCTTGGTTCCGATCCTCACCTATGTCCATGAATCTTGGGTAATGACGGAAAGATTGCTATCTCAGGTACAAGCGGCAGAGATGGGATTTTTGCGAAGAGTTCACGATGTGACACTTCGCAACAAAGTGTGCAGCTGTGAAATTCGTAAAACCTGAACGTCGAGCCACTTCATCTCCGAATAGAAAGTAGTACGTTGGTTCAGCCATGTGTCCAGAAATACTTCACAAAAGATTGGCGAGGCAAGTCCTCTACCGGCTACAGCCACAGTAAAGTGCCCCAGAGGTCATCCAAGAACCAAGTGGCGTGAATACATCTCCGATCTTGCTTGGTCCCGTCTTGGTCTGGAGCCAGCACAACTCTGTGAAGTTGCTGTTGACTGTGAAGAATTCTCCTATAGGGCTGACCCGATCCTCCCATAGGAAAAGAGGGTATGTAAATGATTGAAACTTTCTTACCATAATCAGCCCCAATTGCGTTTTTCATTTATGCAATTATTTAATTTTTTAGCATTTTCCAGTGCCAGCCCCGTTAAATTTTATTTACTTGTTTAATTTTTTATTCAATCACTTTTTTTACCAGAGCATTAACACCGACATTTTGTTATTTACTGGTGAAAATTATTTAGTATTTAATTCTGTTATCAAATATATTTCGCCATTTATCTATTTCTTTAATTTTTTTACCTGAGTTAGACGCAAATAGTGTACAAAGTTCTTTAGTCAGTTAGTCTGCACAAGAGTGTTGTCGCGCATTCTCCAGAGCTTATCGTCTCTGTCAAACTTATGATAGAAGAAACATTCGCTGCACTTTCATTCGGATAAAGATACATCACGTTCAGCACTGCTTGCGGAAGTATCGAAACGAGTGGTCCGTAAGAAAACATTAACAAATGTCTGCAGTACAAGAATAAAAGATTTCAGAGGGACCAACGTTTAATACAGTGCAGGCTGCTTTGTGTCGTTGCCAAGACACTATTCTTGGACGCAAGTTATCAGAACAAAAGTAAGGCGTTAGTACAAAGTGAAGGACATCACATCTGATTTCATACACAAAAGCAAGCGTTTTTACCAAAAAAATTCCCTTGTGTTGAGGTCAGTTTACTGCAGGCCGCAACGTCATATATATAGACAGATTCAACATATCTACAGAACACGAACAAACATGGTTAAAATTTTACACCACGTTGATTTCAGTTGAAATTCTTCATTCTTCCTAAACATCTAGTTGTGAGCGCGTATATGATGTGCTGTTACAGACGGAGGGTCCTGATGATGTGTGTAGCAGAGGTTGCCGGAGTCACAGTTTCAATCTTGGAATCCGGATCCGAGTCCTGGTCCGAAAAGTTTTCAAAGTTGAGAATCCGAACCTTGCTCAAACTCCGGCTGCCATCGATGCAGCCGAGATTCAGCAATGCTTTTACTGAAGATATGTGTATAAGGACCATGCAAACTCCTGCTGCCAACGAAAATGACAAGTGACTCCGGATCCGCGTCCGGTTTTTCACAAATTTTTGGCTCCGGATCCGAGTCCAAAACAAAAATGCACAATCCTTCCGTAGTCGATTCCGGATGCGTGGCCAGCTCTGGCGTGGTTCTAGGACAACTGCAACCGGACACCTGCCACCTAGGACAACTGCCACCCGGTCATCTTCCACCCGGACAACAGCCACCTACAACAACTGCCGCTTAGGACAACTGCCACCCAGACAACAGTCACCTAGAACGATCGCCACCCGGGAAACTGCCACCTACGTCATATTGAGTTTTTTGCCTTTATTGCCATTAAAGCCATTTGAACTTCACAAGGATGTTGTGTATAACAAAAATTTCTTCATCCTTTGACTACTTTAAAGAAACGTAAGTTCAAATTTGAACCTTTTGGGTGAAGAATGTTCTGTCGATATCACTACATCTTCACAAACATTCTAAGTCAGTGCAACGCTTAGGTTTATATGGGCATTTTCAAATTTTTCATAGAAAACTCTTTTATGCACATTATCGCATTCAATCCACGAACTCATAAAACGCCTTTTCTTCCTTTCACTTTACGTTGTGTGTATTATTTCACCTCAGCTTTTGATTTGTGAGATACATGGCAGCAACAGCAACGTTTCAGCTGACTTTTCCTGAATATGTTGAAGCAATATTTTCGTAACAACCAGAGGTTGTCAAGCGCTCTGCCGCGAGAAGTCCTTTACGTGCCGCAACGCGATATACCAAACTGAATTTGATCGCTTGTATGTGATGCGTACAACCCAATATCCTAAGTGCCTGTTGTCCGAGTAGCACAGGGTGTAGTGCTAAAAAAAGAAGTATGGAAACGCACATAAAAACTAGCGATTTTAAGCAAAACTTCAAACTAAATTTTGAATCAGTTTTTAATGTTTTTACTTTCATTGCACTAGAAAGAAAAACATGAAAAAAGTGTGGGAACATGTTCCCGCCGCACGACACCCCTGGGGTGGCAGTTGTCTTAGGTGGCAGTTTTCGGGATGGCAATTGTCCTTGGTGGCAGTTGTCCTAGGTGGCGGTTGTCCGGGTGGCATTTGTCCTGGGTGGTAGTTGTCCTACGTGGCAGTTGTCCTAGGTAGCAGTTGCCCTAGGCGGGAGTTGTCCTGGGTGGCAGTTGTCCTTTGTGGCAGTTGTCCTATGTGGCAGTTGCCCTAGGTGGCTGTTGTCTTGGCT